>Ga0070726_10002833_pt1 | contig 15253 bp, 13 predicted proteins | sample tdAd471_FD_67275 | JGI IMG/M metagenome (GOLD analysis project Ga0070726, IMG submission 67275) | Marine sediment microbial communities from the Atlantic coast under amendment with organic carbon and nitrate - tdAd47.1 | ecosystem: Environmental > Aquatic > Marine > Coastal > Sediment | place...
GCTCGATAGCGATGAGAACCTCGCCGCGTTCACACAGAAAGCGGTCCGGTGGGCGCGACTCACCAACCGCGAGCTCCGCGGCAAGCGCTCGTGGCTCGTCGAACTCGAGGACCTCGCCTCCGTCGGGCAGAACGGCTACGTCGTGCGGATGACCGTGCTCGACGAATCGTCGGGCCTGCCGATCGGTGAAGCCGTCGATGTCGGGTTCCCGGCCAAATTTATCGAACGCTTCAACCGCGGCTCGCGGAGCGGGCGATGGGTGCTGACTTCGATCGTGATCGCCAAGCCGGTGTTCAACGAGTCGCGCATCACCTCGGGTGTGTTCGAGTTCCCGCCCTATGTGGGTCCGATGATGGAGTTCGATTTCGAGCTGGACTGGTTCTCGCTGAGCGCCTGGCAGCCGGGCGACCCGGTCACGCCGCCCGAACCTGTCGAGGATGCGCCGGCCGCGGAGCCCGCAGCGGATCAGCCCTCCGAGGACGCCTGATCGCCGAAGGGCTTGTCGCCCGGTCCCGGCGCGGGGTATGAGCCGCCGGATTTCTGCCTGAGCATTGCGCGGAGTTCGAGGCGCATGTCGTCGATCTTGCGCTCGAGCACCGCGTTGATGTCGCCGGCTTTGAGCTGGGCTGAATCGATGGGCTCGCCGTACATCACCATCATGCGCGTGCCGAGTTTCGGCTTGCCCTTCGTGCGGGGCCAGGCATCGAAAGCGCCCTCGACTGCGACGGGGATCACGGGGCACTTGGCCCGCCTGATGATCAGGGCGGCCCCGTCGCGGAAGGGCTGGATCGACCCGTCAAACGTGCGCGAGCCCTCGGGGAAGATCAGGACGGCCTCGCCCTTATTGAGGCGTTCGAGGATGCTTCTGATGGCGCGGATGTCGCCCTCGCCGTCACGGATGGGAACGGTGTTGAGCTTTTTGATGATGCCGCCGGCGAGTTTGGAGTCGTAGAGACTGGCTCTTGAGAGGAAGGTGATCATGCGCCAGTGAGCCGGGCAGCCGATCAGGGGCGGGTCGTAGAAGGACTGGTGGTTGGCGACGATCAGGCAGGGGCCCTTGGCGGGGATGCGCTCGGGGAAGATGAACGTCGGGCGGTGGGCGAGGCGGAACCACAGGCGGAGCGCTTTGCGCCAGATGTGGTAGACCAGCGGGTTTGCTTTGGAGGGCGCCTCGCTCATGATTTGCGGTTGGCCAGGCGCAGGCGCACACGTCTTTCGAGGTAGCTTACGACCTCGTCGATCGAGAGCGGGCCGGTGTCGACCCGCTCGGCGTCGTCCGGACAGATCAGCGGGCCGTCCTTGCGTGTCGAGTCGCGCGAGTCACGCAGGAGGATGTCGTGGAGCAGTTCGGCCTCGGGCGGGGGCTCGTTGCCGGCCAATCGCATCTGCTCGGCCCGGCGCATCGCGCGGACAGCCGGGTCCGCATCGAGGTAGAACTTCACCTCGGCATCAGGGAATACGACCGAGCCCTGGTCGCGGCCTTCGGTGACCAGTCGCGGGTGCTGCTGACCGATCAGACGCTGCTTGCGGACCATGTGCTCGCGGAGCTTTCCGATGGCTGCGATCTGGGAAACTATTTTCGTGACATCCAGGTCGCGGATCCGCTGGTTGTAGGGTGAGAGCCACGCCAGGATTGTGGGCGGGTCCTGCGTCCAGTCGAAGTGCAGATCCGCATCGGCGACGACCTTCAAGATGGTCTCGGTGTCGGCGAGGTCGATGCCCCGATCCAGGGTGATCGCGGCTGCGGCCCGGTACATCGCGCCGGTGTCGAGAAAGTCGAGCCCGAGCCTTCCCGCCAGCAGACGGGCGACGGTCGATTTGCCCGTGCCGGCCGGCCCATCGAGAGTGACGATCACGTCGCCTTGGATCGGCTGACCGGTCATGTCGCTTGGCGTGCTCTTCTGATCGTGTGTCAAGGTGCTCACGCGTCTGATGCCCCGTCGAGGACTGGTGCTGATCTTCGGTTCTAGCTTACTGCAAATCGCTTACTTCTTTGCGGTCGCCACTCCGATCGCGTGTTCGAGGGCCCATCGGGAGAGATCCGTCCCGCGGGAAGGGTCTCCCTTGCCCGAGAAGCGGACCGCCACGGTGCCATCGAATCCGACCGAGGCGATCGTCGAAACCAGCGGCTGGAGGTCGTACGGGCCGTGCGTCGGCGGGGCGGGTTCTTCGTCCTCTTCGAGGTCGTCGGCGCCCAGCACGGCCGAGAGCAGGCCTTCGAGTCCCTTGGGGCCGTCGTCTTCGACATCTTCCTCGGGCTCGTCGTCGATGCTCTCGGGCTCGGCCTCGGTCGGCTCCTCGTCTTCGACTTTCTTGCGGGGTTTGGGCGGGGCCTCATCGGGCAGCTCGGGCTCGGTCAGTTCGACGGTCGTGGCGCAGATGACCGGGGCGTAGGGGACGAGCTTGCGGAGGTAGGCCTCGGGGTCGCCCGATTCGACAGCGACTTTGAAGTCGGGGAACGTGCCCACCCGGAAGCCGCCGATTTTTTTGATCAGTTCGGTGACACGCTCGGGTTTCTCGGTCAGACCCTTGCGGGGCGAGATGAGGACGTTCATGTCGAGCTTGTCGGCGGTGTCGACGATCTGGCGGAAGCGATCAACGGTGAAGTCGAGGAAGTCCTCGGTGTCGTCGCTTTTGACCGAGACGGCGATGGCGTTGCAACCGAGGATGCTGGCGGCCTTGATGACGCGGCGGATGCGTTCCACACCCGCGCCCCCGACGTCATCGCTTTCGTGCCCGAGTTCGAGCGGCTCGGGCTCGATGAGCAGCAGGCAGGCGCAGCGCTCCTTGTCGGCCCGCTCTCGGAGCTTCTCCAGCGAACTCGGCGTGGCGCCGGCGAGGAGATCGGTGGTGATGTTGAGCCCGAACATGTCCAGAGTCTGGCGCGCATAAGCGGGGAGATCCGCCAGCGCCAGCTTCGGGGCAGAGCCCTTGCGGGCGGGCTTGAGCATCGAAGCGACGGAATCGGTATGGAGTGTGAGCAGCATCGGCACCGCAGCGTATGACCCGGGGCGGGTTGGGGCCAGCCGGGGCGGCATGACGGAGGTAGGACTGACCGCTAGTATGGGCCGAGCCGACGCCGAGGCCCTCCGGGGCTGATTTTCATTGGAGCCTTGCCGATGTCCGTTCCCACCGACCGTCGATACGCCGAGACACACGAATGGCACAAGCCGGAGGGCGATCTGATCGTCATCGGTCTGACGCAGTTCGCGGTCGACCAGCTCACGGATATCACTTTCGTGGAGATGAAGGAAGCCGGGACCGATTTCCACGCGGGCGATGAGATCGGCGAGGTCGAGTCCGTGAAAACCTCCAGCGGCATCTACGCGGGCGTGGACGGCGAAATCGTTGAGGTCAATGAGGCACTCAACGACGATCCCAGCCTGCTCAACTCCGATCCCTTCGGCGAGGGCTGGCTTGTCAAGATCAAGCCCTCGGCCTCTGCAGACCTCGCGGCCCTCATGGAAGCCGAGGCTTACGAAGTCAAGAACCCGAGCTGATCGCGTGAACGCGACCAGGCTGAAACACGCCCAACACGATCGCGAACAACAGTCATGATCCGCTGCACCGGTGTCACCAAGTCCTACGACCTCGGCGGGCGGAGCGTTCAGGCTCTGCGTGGCGTCGATCTTGAAGTGACCAGGCCCGGTTTCTACGCGATCATGGGTCGCTCGGGCAGCGGTAAGAGCACACTGCTCCACCTGCTGTGCGCGCTGGACCGACCCGATGCGGGCGAGATCGAGGTTTCGGGGCAGGCGATCCACTCGCTCGATGAGCGCGAGGCGACGGTCTTTCGCGGGAGCAAGATCGGGATCGTGTTCCAGCAGTTCAATCTGATCTCGACGCTCTCGGCGCGCGAGAACGTGGAACTGCCGGGCGATTTGCAGGGGCACGACAAGGCCAAGCTCCGGGCGCGGAGTGAGGAGCTGCTCGAGCGGCTCGGGCTGGCTGACCGGATGGAGCACTTGCCGCAGGCGATGTCGGGCGGCGAGCAGCAGCGCGTGGCGATCGCCCGGTCGCTGCTGTTCAAGCCGAGAGTGCTTTTCGCGGATGAACCGACGGGGAATCTGGATTCGGCGTCGAGCGCCAAGCTGTGGTCGCTCTTGGGCGAGATTGCGCAGGAAGACGAGATGACGGTGATGATGGTGACGCACGAGGCGACGGCCGCGGCTCACTGCGAGAGGGTGTTCGTGCTCGCCGACGGCCGCGTCACAGGTCAATTCGAAGTGGAGGGTGCCGATGGGCTCGGCGTCGCGGCTCGCTATACGGAGCTTGCAGGCCAGGCGTAAGCGGACCGCTCTGCTTATCGCTGCGGTCGCGCTGTCGGCGCTGCTCATCGCGGCGGTGTCGACGGCGATGGTCTCCATCCAGGGCTCGCTGACCGATCGCATCGCCTCGACCATCGGACGCTCGGATGTGCTCGTCCAATCGGGCAGCGGCGGGCAGACGATCGACGAGGTGTGGATCGAGCGGGCACGCGCCTGGCCCGGCGTGGCCGGCGTTTCGGGACGGAACGAGTCGCCGCTCTCGCTCCGGGCGACGATCGAGCTCTATCTGCCCGAAGGCGACGAAAGCCAGAGTTACGTATTCTCGCGCGCGCAGACGCTCATCAACGCCACGGGCAACGGCTTCGACTTTGCGCAGGTCGATCAGATCCGCCCGATCAGCGTGGTCGAGGGGCGTTTGCCGGCTGCGGATGACGAGATCGCCATCGACACGCTGCTGGCCGATCGGCTTGCGGGCCGCGAGGGCGAGGCCGGCGCGATGGGCGGCGCGATCTCGATGCAGAAGGTCATGCTCGACGAGAACGAGCGGCTTGATGCCCAACCTAAGAGCAAAGACGAGGCCGAGCGGTTCAACACGGGTGTCGAGGTTGGTGTCGGCGATTCGATCGAGCAGGTATCGAAGTATCTGCGCCGGCGGATGGCGGTACTCAAGATCGTGGGCATCGTGGAGCCGCCCCCACTCGGAGGCAGGCCGCAGGCGTATCTCACACGCGCGGGTCTTGCGGCGCTTTCGGATCAGACCGGGCGTGTGTCGGGTGTCGAGATTTTGCTCAAAGAAGGTGTCGATGCGGACGCATTTGTCGAGGCGCGGAAGGCGGAGCTTGCCGAGAGGGACCTCGAGCGCGTGCTCGTGCAGACGACGGCGAAGAAGACGTCTGGTCTCGACAAGAACATGCGTTCGAGCCGGATCGGGATGATCCTGGCGTCGGCGATTTCGTTCCTGTCGGCTTCGTTCATCATCATGACGGGTTTGACGGTGGATGTCGCCGAGCGCCAGCGGGAGCTGGCTGTTTTGCGATGCATCGGCGGCAAGCGGAGTCAGCTGGCGGCCAGTCAGATCATCTCGGGGCTCATCATCGGCGGGCTTGGCGCGGTGATCGGGACGCCCCTGGGCATCTTTCTCTGCGGCGTGTTGATGCACATCCTGCGCGAGCAGCTGCGCGCGGGGCTCGTTTTCAGCTGGTGGCCCGCGGTGCTTGCGGGTACGGGGGCGATCGTGGCCGGGCTGATCGGCGCACTCTGGCCCGCGTGGAAGGCGGCCAGCACGAGCCCGCTCAAGGCGCTCAGCCCGCGCGTGATGGCGGTGCAGCGGCGATCGGTCGTGCTCGTGGGCGTGATCGGGCTGGCGTGCATCGGGCTGCAGACACTCACGGTGACGCTGCCGAGCGATGGCAACGTTGCGTTCTACAGCTACATGCTCGTTGGTCTGCCCGCGATGTTCGCGGGGTACTTCCTGGTGGGCGTGCCGGGCGTGTTGATCGTCGCGCGGGTCTTCGGGCCGATGATTTCCAGGCTGCTGGCGCTCCCACCCATGATGCTCAGGCGCACGATCGAGCAGACCCCCTACCGCTTCGGGTTCACCGCGGGCGCGATGATGGGCGGGCTGGCGCTGATGATCTCGATCTGGACGCAGGGCGGCTCGTTGATGCGCGACTGGCTCGGGAACCTCAAGTTCCCCGACGCATTCGTCAGCGGGCTGGCGCTCACGCCCGAAGCGCAGGAGACGCTCGACGAGATGCCCTTCGTCACCGGCACGTGCGCGATCACGCTGCACCCGGTCGAGACGGACGCGTTCGGCGTGAAGGGGCTGACGACGTACATGAGCACGTTCATCGCCTTCGAGCCCGAGATTTTCTTTGAGCTGGCGGAGCTGACCTTCATCGAGGGCGACGAAGAAACCGCCAAGGCCCGGCTGATCGAGGGCGACGCGATCCTCGTGGCCCGCGAGTTTCAGGTCGCGCAGGGGCTGGGCGTGGGCGACACGTTCGTCTGCCGATACCAGGACGAGGCGTACCCGTTCGAGATCGTGGGCGTCGTGACGAGTCCGGGGCTGGACATCGTCAGCAAGTTCTTCAACATCGGCGAGGAGTACGCGCAGCAGGCGATCCATGCGGTGTTCGGCTCACGCCGGGACATGATCGAGAAATTCGGGAACGAGTCGATCAATCTGATCCAGATCGAGCTGGATAAGGATTTTGACGACGCCGAGGCGATCGAGATCATCCGGCACGATCTTTTCTCGTACGGCATCCGCGATGCGGGCAGCGGGCGCGCGATCAAAGAACAGCTCCGCGTCGTGCTGGGCGGCGCGATCGGGGCCTCGACGGTCGTTGGGATCTGCGCGATGATCGTGGCGTGCTTCGGCGTGGCGAATCTGATCGCAGCGGGCATCGAGGCGAGGCGCTTCGAGCTGGGCGTCCTGCGGAGCATCGGTGCGCAGAAATCGGTCCTGCTCCGCATGGTCATCGGCGAAGCACTGATCATCGCGGCTGTCGCGTGCGTGCTCGGATCGGCGATGGGGTTCCAGGGCGCCTGGGCCGGGCGCGAGATGAACAAGATGATCATCGGGCTGGATACGAAGGCCTATTTCCCGATCGTCGGGACACTGCTCGGCTGGGTGCTGGTGCTGCTGATCACGATCGCAGCGGCGTTGCCCGCGGGGTACCTCGTGATGCGCACGAGCCCGAGGGCGCTGCTTCAGGCCAAGGGCTGATCCGTTTCGCGGGCCGCGTCGCGTTCCTGCCTCACGGCTTTGACGACGAGCATCCCGACGCCGACCAGGAAAATCAGAAGGCCGCCGATCAGACCGAACTGGAAGACTGGGAGCATGCTCTGTGCACGCTTGACGATGCTCGGCGCGACGCGGTAGACCTGATCATGCGGAAAGGTGCCGGCGACACTGAGCGTGATCTGGCCGTGCGCTGGGGGCGTGAAGAGACAGATCGCCTGCCTCTTGCGCTCAAAGCCGGGCATCACCGTTTGCTGTACACGCCATTGGTGCGGGTGCGTTTCGATGGGCTCGTTAGTCTGTCGATCGACGATCTCAATATCCAAGTCCGCCGGTGGATCGTTGAGCGGGCGATTGGATGTGATGTGTGTGCCGGCGAGCTCGCGCCAGACGACCATCTCCTTTCCGGTCTCCTCGAGATCGATCTCGACGGTGCAGGGCACGGTGATACCGACACCCGAGGCCATGAAATTCGTCCATGTCCACAGCCCGCCGACGGCGGTCCCGAGGAAGGCAACCACCCCGAGCAGGATGAGCCCGAGCGCGAGCAGCGTTGTGCGTGAGAATCGCATGGGCCCATCGTACTGGATGTCTGATTGGGTGTCTTGGAGCCCCGGTGATCAGGCTTCGACGAGCTTCTTGAGCTTCTGGAGGCCGTCGGTCCAGCCCTCTTCGAAACCTTCGGGGAGGTCGTCGTCGAATTCGCCGGCCATGCGGTGGTCGACCTTGACGGTGGTGACGCCGTTGTCTTCCTCGAAGGTGATGGTCATGTTGATGATCATGGCCGAGGGAATGGTGCAGTCCCCGCGCATGCGGATGGATTTGTTGGGTTTGATCATGGTGATCTGCGCGAGGGCGTTGAAGCCGCCGTCGGGCAGCTGCATGTAGAAATGGCCGCCGAGCTGGCGGTCGCAGCGCGAGGGCTTGTTCTGGATGTCGGCCTCGGTCTCGAAGAACCAATTGTGCGTGTCCTCGAACCACGCCTCGAAGACGGTTTCCTTCTTGGCCTTGATGTCGATCTGTGCGGCGACGTGCGCGATGCGCGCGGGCTTGTCGGAGATCTTGGCGGACATGGTCTGTTCCTTTCGTTCGGCGAGCCTTTTCAGCGAGAGCAGCGAGCCCGCCCAGGTGTCTTCGTATTTGCTGACCCACCGCTCGTAGATCTGCCGGAGCGGGACGGCGTTGAGGTGGTTGTACCGCTGGCGTCCCTGCCGCGAGACCGTGAGCAGCCCCGCTTCTTCAAGCACGCCCAGGTGCTTCATCACACCGAAACGTGACAGGGCCGGGACCGATTCGACGAGCTGGCCCGTGGTCTTTGGGCCAGTGCGGAGCAGGTCGAGCAGGTCCCGTCTCGTCGGGTCCGCCAGCGCGCGCCAGACCGGGTCCAACGGGTTGGAGTGTGCATCATCCATGACTGAGCGTCAGATCCTTCTGAGCGTGTCTTTAGAACATTGGGGGCAGGCCCGAGGCGCGGCGGGTGGCACTGACCTGGGCGGCGTGGAAGCCGTCGTGGAAGGAGAGCGAGGCGCCCAGCTGCGCAACGGTGCTGGCGAACATTGCGAGATCGCCCTCGATGGGCTGCATGAGGTCCTCGTCGGTGAGTGCGCCGAGCCATGCTTCGAGCTTGGCACGTCGTTCGTTCATGGCGGCCACGAGTTCGGCGCGCGATGGGTACTTGCTCGCATCGGCCTCGCAGACGGAATTCATGCCGAAGAGTGTGTCCCACGAAGCGGGAAGAGCCCCCTCGCCGCCGGCGAGCGTTTTGTAGAAGAACTCGTCGGTGGTCGCCAGGTGCCCCACCACCCACGCGGCGTGGTTTGCGCCCTCGAAGGCGGGCTTGTAGAAGAGATCGTCGGGCGTTTTCTCGAGCATCATCGTCACAAAGCTCCGCCCGAAGCGGAGGGAATCGAGCGTGACTTTGCTGAGGTTGGATTCAGTGGTTGCTGCGTTCGACATGGGCTTTGAGTCCTTTCTCGAGGATCATCATCCAGCCTTCGGGCGCGCCGTCGAGCATTTCCTGCATGACCGCGCCGACGGCCTGGTGGGTGAACGTGAGTTTGGTCTGGTTCGCGCCAGACTCGGTGAACCGGAAACGAATCAGGCTGTACGCGGGCAGCGGGTTGGCGAAGGGGCCGGTCATCTCGATGAGGCCCGGCTTGAGGACGCTGATGTGCGCCCAGAGGTGCCCGTTGCCCTCGCCCAGGTCACGAAAGACCCGCCCGCCGACAAAGGGCTCGATCCGGAGCTGCATGCTCTGGTTGTTCTCCGGGCTGACCATCCACTGCCCGATGTCCTCCACCACCGCTTTTTGCACGGCGGCGGGCGGCGCGTCGATCGTGATCTCTAGCTGGCAATCGAAATCGAGAGGCATGGGAAGCTCCTTTGGCCTCTATGGCCTGATATGTGACTATACAGTCACATATTCATTTCGGCAAGCCTTACGACTGGCTTAGGCCAAGAATCCTTCGAACCCGGCGGGTATCCTATCATTTTCCAAACCTACTCTGCAAGGCGGTGCCCATGAAGAAGAAGCAGCAAGCCCAACTCTCGGTCGGCGGGGTGATCCTGATCGTCGCGCTCGTGGCGGCTCAGCAGTTCCTGGGCATCGACCTGCTGGGCGACGGCGAGGCTGTCGGCACCGCTTCGCCGACCATCAATGAGTCGGCCGAGTCGCGATTGAGCGATTCCCCGCCGACGGCGACGATCGATGAGCCGGTGCTCAAACCAGAAACCGAGCCGACGTCCACGCGCCAGAGCGAGGACGCGATCAGGCTGCTGATCGACAACGAGATCTCGGGCGAGATGGTGACGCTGGAGGCTGAGATCGTGAAGGTGCTGCCCGACGACAACGAGGGCTCGCGTCACCAGCGCCTGCTGCTGGCGCTCGAGACCGGCGGCACGGTGCTCGTCTCGCACAACATCGACCTGGCGCCGCGCGTGCCCGCCGAGGAAGGCGACGTCATTCTCGTGCGCGGGCAGTACGAGTGGAACGATCGCGGCGGGGTCCTGCACTGGACACACCACGACCCTAAAGACTGGCGTGAGGGTGGGTGGATCGAATTCGACGGCGAGCGATACGAGTAATTCATGTCTGATCACGGATTCAAAGTCGTCAGCCCCTTTGTCCCCACCGGCGATCAGCCCACGGCAATCGAGGCGCTCGAAGCCCGCGTGCGATCGGGCGAGCGCTACTCGTGCCTGCTTGGCGCGACGGGCACGGGCAAGACGTTCACGATGGCGCACCTGATCCAGCGCCTCCAGCGCCCGACGCTCGTACTGAGCCACAACAAGACGCTGGCGGCCCAGCTCTTCGAAGAGTTCAAGGAGCTTTTCCCCGAGAACAGCGTCAATTACTTCGTCAGCTACTACGACTATTACCAGCCCGAGGCGTACATCCCCCAGCGGGACATCTATATCGAAAAGGACGCCGGGCGCAATGATGAGCTCGACCAGCTGCGCCTGGCTGCGACGAGCAACATCCTGAGCCGACGCGACACGATCGTGGTATCGAGTGTGTCGTGCATATTTGGTCTGGGCTCGCCGGACGCGTATGGCAACAAGGTGCTGACCATCACCAAGGGCGACCGCCTCGATCGGCGTGAGTTCTTCCTGGCGCTCAACGACATGCAGTACAAGCGCGCGGACATGGAGTTCCAGCGCGGCATGTTCCGCGTGCGGGGCGACACGATCGACGTCTTCCCCGCCTACGAGCAGTTCGCGGTCCGCATCGACCTGTTCGGTGACGAGATCGAGAAGGTCGAGCTGATCAACCCGACTTCGGGCGAACTGCTCGCTGAGGAGTCACAGTTCTTCCTCTTCCCCGCGGTGCACTATGTGATGCCCGAGGAGAAAATGAAGGCTGCCCTCGATGGCATCCGGCTCGAGCTCGACGAGCGCGTCACGCAGCTCCGGGGCTCGGGGCACCTACTCGAAGCGCAGCGGCTGCTGGCGCGGACGAAGTATGACCTCGAGATGATGGAGGAGGTCGGCTTCTGCTCCGGGATCGAGAACTACAGCAGGTATATGGACGGGCGCATGCCGGGCGAGGCGCCGTACACGCTCTTGGATTACTTCGACTTCGCCCCGCCGATGGGATCGGACGAGCGACCCGGGATGAACGTTCGGCATGTCGAGGAGCTGCCCCCGAATGTCCGCCCGACGAGCATGGAAGCACGCCGGCTCCGCCCGAACTTTGGCGAGTGGCTTTTGATTATCGATGAGAGCCACGTGACCTTGCCGCAGGTCCGCGCGATGTTCAACGGCGACAAGGCGCGGAAGGAAGTACTTGTGAATCACGGGTTCCGGCTGCCATCGGCGCTGGACAACAGGCCCCTGCGGTTAGAGGAGTTCGAGCAGTTTGTGCCGCAGATGGTGTTCGTGAGCGCCACGCCCGGGCCGTACGAGCTGGAGAAGACGGGCGGCGAGGTCGCCGAGCAGGTGATCCGCCCGACGGGGCTGGTCGATCCGGTGATCGAGATCAAGCCCGCAAACGGGCAGGTGCCCGACCTGCTCAAGCAGTGCGCCGAGCGCACGGCTCAGGGCGAGCGGGTGCTGGTCATCGCGCTGACCAAGCGTTTGTGCGAGGATCTGACGAGCTATCTCGACGAGCAGGGCATCTCGGCCAGGTACCTGCACAGCGACATCAGCACGCTCGAACGCACGGAAATCCTGACCGATCTGCGCAAGGGCGAGTACAACGTCTTGGTTGGCGTGAACCTGCTCCGCGAGGGCCTCGACCTGCCCGAGGTGTCGCTGGTCTGCATTCTGGATGCGGATAAGGAGGGCTTCCTGCGGAGCCCGACGAGTCTGATCCAGCAGATGGGCCGGGCGGCTCGGAACGTGAACGCGAAGGTCATCATGTACGCCGACAAGATGACGCCCGCGATGCAGGCGGCGATCGATGAAACCGAACGCCGACGCGAGAAGCAGCTCGCCTACAACGCCGAGCACGGCATCACGCCCAAGACGATCGAGAAGTCCATCCGCCAGGGCATCGAGATGGAGCTCAAGGCCCGGCGCACGGCGCGCGAGGTCATCGGGGCCACCGACGAGGCGTTCGAGGCAGAGGAGCTCATCCGCCAGCTCGAGGAAGAGATGCTGGCCGCGGCCGAGAAGACCGAGTTCGAGAAGGCCGCCCATCTGCGGGACCAGATCAAACTCATCCGAGAGGGCAAGGTGGGCGACGACGGCAAAGTCAGAAGGTCAGAGCTGACCAAGAAGACCGGCAGCCGAGCACAGGGGAAGTCGGCCGGCATGCCGGGTGTGCACCCCAAGAAGCGGAAGAAGCGGTAGTGAGGTGGGTCGCCGTTGCTCACCGACCGTCAATGAGAATGAGCACGGCTAGGATGTCACTTGTTGAAGCTCTCCAAGCGGACCATCTCGAACTTTGCGACCTACTTCATGGGCATCGCCATCGGGCTCGTGCTGGTGGGCGCGATCATGGCGATGAAGCAGCGGGTCTTTCAGCAGCACCGGACTGTGCAAGATCAACAAGCCCAGCAACAGACCCAGCAGTCGCCAACCTCCGGTGAAATTCAGGCCAATCCCTCAGAAGATGACTGAGCCCGGGGCGCGCTAGGATCGCTCGCATGCCCCAACCAACTCCCAAAAACCAAACCAAGAAGAAGCGGTCGAGCAAGAAAAAGGCCACGACTGCGCGCACAAGGTCTGCTCCCAAAAAGACAGCTCCCAAGAAAGCGTCGGCATCCGAAAGCAAGCCGATGCGAACGGAGGCTCTGCGCTCGATCCGTATCCGGGGCGCCAAGGAACACAACCTCAAGAACGTCGATCTCGATTTGCCGAGGGACCAGCTCATCGTGATGACCGGGCTCTCGGGCTCTGGCAAGAGCTCGCTCGCGTTCGACACGATCTTCGCCGAGGGCCAGCGCAAATACATGGAGTCGCTCTCCGCGTACGCGCGGCAGTTCCTCGATCAGCTCAAGAAGCCAGACGTCGAGGAGGTCGAGGGCATCCCCCCCACGATCGCCATCGAGCAGCGGTCCGCCTCGCACAACCCGCGTTCGACCGTCGCGACGACGACGGAGATCTACGACTACTTGCGCCTGCTCTACGCGCGTTGCGGCCTGCCCGTCTCATGGGCGCCGACCAAGGAAAAGAAAGACGGCACGGTCCTCGAACGCTCGGGCAGGCCCATCAGCGCCACGCCCAGCACACAGATCGTCGACGCGATCATGGAGCTGGCCGAGGGCACGAAACTGATGGTGCTCGCGCCGGTCGTGCGCGGCAAGAAGGGGCACCACAAGGACGTCCTCGACACGCTCCACCAGCAGGGCTGGGGACGAGCGCGGGTCAACGGCAAAGTCATCGAGCTCCGCGATGCGCTCATGGCCGGCGGCGAGAACCCGCTCGATCTCGGGCGTTACCACAAGCACGACATCGATGCGGTTGTCGATCGCATCGTCATCCGTCCCGACGGGCGGCAGCGGCTGGCCGAGTCGGTCGAGTCGGCGCTCAAGCTCTCGGGCGGGACGGTCTTTATCTCGATCGCCGGCGAGGGCGACGACTGGACGGACCGGACATACTCCACCAGTTTCGCCGACCCGGATCATCCCGAGTGCTCGCTCGAAGAGATCAGCCCCAGGCTCTTCTCGTTCAACTCGCCGTTTGGCGCGTGCCCGACGTGCCACGGCCTCGGGTCGATTCTGGAGTTCGATGAAGAGCTCGTCGTGCCGGACCGCAACAAGTCGCTCAACGCCGGCGGCATCGCGCCGTGGAAGAAGAACGGTCCGGGCGGGATGATCTACCCGCGCGTGCTCCGCAGATACTGCCGAAACGCGGGCATCGCCATCACCGCGCCCATCGCCGAGTTGAGCGAGAAGCAGTACCACGAGCTGATGCACGGCGGCGAGCGCAAGAACGCGGCCTGGCAGGGCGTTCTGCCCATGCTAGATGCGTGGTTCCACAAGACCGAGAGCCAGTGGGTCAAGGACCATCTGCATCAGTTCCAGGCCGAGCACACCTGCCCGACGTGCATGGGCGACCGCCTGCGCATCGAAGCGCTGCACGTGCTTGTGACCTCGTCGCACAAGGCCGACACGGAGAAGGCGTTTGGTGATTCCGTCATCGGTCGCGCTACAAACGACGGCTCGCAGCTCAACATCTCCGAGCTCTCGCGCCTCAATATCAACGACGCGATCGCCTTTATCGAAGAGCTGAAGCTCACGAAAGAGCAGGAGCAGATCGCCGAGCCGATCAAGAAAGAGATCGGCAATCGACTGCGGTTTCTGTCGAGCGTCGGGCTTGAGTATCTTTCGCTCGACCGGCGTACCGCGACGCTCTCGGGCGGCGAGGCTCAGCGGATCAGACTGGCCACGCAGGTCGGATCGGGACTGGTCGGCGCGTGCTACGTGCTCGATGAGCCGACGATCGGGCTGCACCAGCGCGACAACGACCGGCTTATCCGAACGCTCCGCCACCTGACGGACATCGGCAACACGGTGCTCGTGGTCGAGCACGACGAAGACATGATCCGAGCGGCCGACCACGTCGTCGATATCGGGCCCGGCCCGGGCGTGCACGGCGGCACGGTCGTCGCGCAGGGCACCGTCGCCGAGATCTGCAAACACAAGGACTCGCTCACCGGGCAGTACCTGTCTGGACGCCGAAAGATCGAAGTCCCGAAAGAGCGGCGCAAACTCAGCGAGAAGAAAGCGGTCTCGATCAAGGGCGCCAAAGAGAACAACCTCAAGAACGTCGATGTCGCGTTCCCGCTGGGCGGCATTGTGTGCGTCACGGGCGTGTCGGGCAGCGGCAAGTCGACGCTCGTCAACGAGATCCTGCTCAAGGCCTTGCGCAAGGATCTGCTCGGAAGCCGAGACAAGCCCGGCGCACACTCACGCATCACCGGGCTGAGCAAGATCGACCGTGTGATCGAGGTCGACCAGTCGCCCATCGGGCGCACGCCCCGCTCGAACCCGGCGACATACACCGGCATCTTCGACGAGATCCGCAAGATCTTCACCGCCACCAAGGAAGCCAAGATCCGCGGCTACAAGCCGGGACGATTCAGCTTCAACGTCTCGGCGCAGTCGGGCGGCGGACGCTGCGAGGCGTGTCAGGGGCAGGGCCTCAAGAAGATCGAGATGCACTTCCTGCCCGATGTCTTTGTCGAGTGCGAGGTCTGCCGGGGCAAGCGGTACAACCGCGAGACGCTCGAGGTGACGTACCGCGACAAGAACATCGCGGATGTCTTGGCGCTGACGGTCGAGGACGCGTGCGC
>Ga0070726_10002834_pt1 | contig 15252 bp, 8 predicted proteins | sample tdAd471_FD_67275 | JGI IMG/M metagenome (GOLD analysis project Ga0070726, IMG submission 67275) | Marine sediment microbial communities from the Atlantic coast under amendment with organic carbon and nitrate - tdAd47.1 | ecosystem: Environmental > Aquatic > Marine > Coastal > Sediment | place...
TGAAAAAAATAACGCAGTATAGCGCCAAAAGATCATATGCAAAATCGAGAAGTTATTTTTTGATCATTACTTACAATAGAGTCTAATAAAGAAAGAGATGCAAAAAAAAACTATCGCTTCATTACCTACTCTTTTAATCATTGGTATTTTCTTGATGCTAAATAGCTGTTCCAATACAGAGAAAGAATCCAATGAAAAGGAAACACAGAAAGTTGTTTATCCAAGTGATATCATTCCCTTTTTCAAAGATTGGAATTTGATTTTAGGAGATGGGTCAAATGTTGGCCATGCAACTGATTTTGAGCATGAAGACTTCTTTTATGCCAGAAATGATGGTGAAGGGGATTGGATAGTTTATAAAGCTCCCAATTCAGGAGATACACACGGAACATCAAATAACACGAGAACCGAATTGGCGCAATCGAAGAAATGGTCTCCGATGACTGAAGCCAAATTGACCGCTTCGCTCAAAGTAATGAATGTATCAACTACGGGTGATGCACGGGTAGCAGCTTCCTATTCTGTAGTCGTAGGTCAAATTCATAGCGCAGATGGGCATGAGAATGAACCACTTAAAATTTTTTACAAAAAATTCCCAGGTCATACCAAAGGTTCAGTTTTTTGGCATTATGAAATTAATACAGCAGGCGATGATAATGCTAAGAGATGGGATTATTCCACCGCAGTTTGGGGCCATGACTTTTCTGTTGTTGGTACGGATGAAAATACCTATCCAGAAGAACCTAAAGAGGGTATTGCATTAGGGGAAGAATTCAGTTATGAAATCGAGGTCAAGGATGGTATTATGCACCTGAAATTTAATAGCGAAGGGCATGAGACCAAGACTTTTACAAAAAACCTAATCCAATCAGAATATACAACAACGGCTGATATTCCAGAACAAACTCGGCGACTATTTGTGCCAATCGGTCAAGATGGCGTCGAACGTGCCAATGCTTATGCGGATGAGGGGCTGTTTTTTAAGCAAGGTTCTTATAATCAAACAAACGGGAAATCTCCCGAAGTCAATAAGAATTGGTGTTCTGGTGCTGAGACACACGGTGGGAATATTCAAAAACAATATGAAGATGGCAACTACGCTGAGGTTTGGTTTAGGACTGCAACCATATATATCAGCGATGATGCGGTGTCCAATAAAGATTATTTCAATAAAAATGATATTACGCTGCACCCCAGTGATGTCATTCCATTTATGGAAAAATTTAAAATCCTCAATGGCGATGGCTCAAGTTCCGACCATTTAACTAACTATGAGAAAAAGGAGTTTTTCTACGTTGAAAATGAGGGCGGAACAAATTGGGTCGTATATAAAACCCCTAATGCTGGTACAACCTCAAAAAACTCCAGCAACACCAGAACGGAATTACACCAAAAGGAAGAATGGACACCTGAAACGGGTGGCAAATTGAGCGGTACGTTAAAAGTAATGCACGTGTCAACTTCTGGTGATGCAAGAGTGGCTGCTTCCTACGCGACGGTTATCGGACAAATTCATAGTGGTGACGGGCACGAAAATGAACCTTGCAAAATCTTTTATAAAAAATTCCCTGGCCACAAGAAAGGTTCTGTTTTTTGGAATTATGAAATCAATACCAAAGGTGATAATGCAAAAAGATGGGATTATTCGACAGCCGTTTGGGGTTATGATATGTCGGTGGTTGGTGAAAGCCCAACTACCTACCCAGAAGAACCTAAGGATGGTATTGAATTAGGCGAAGAATTTAGCTATGAAATAAATGTTTATAAAGGTATCATGTACCTCTCTTTCACCAGCGAAGGTCACGAGACGGTGAAATTTACCAAAAATCTATTGAAATCAGACTTTGCAAGAGCAGAAGACCTGCCCGAACAAACACAAAAACTATTTGTGCCTATCGGTCGGGACGGCCTTGAGCGTGAAAATGCTTATGCTGGTGAAATGAATTATTTCAAGCAAGGAGCTTATAATCAAACCAATGGTAAGTCTCCCGAGGATAACATAATTTGGAGCACGGGAGCAGATATTTATGGTGGAGATATTGCGAAGCAATATGAAAATGGAGATTATACAGAAGTGTGGTTCAAAGAAGCGACGATAGGAGCTGGGATCCCACCGAAGTAGGTGGAGCCATTTTTTGGGGGCGATTTTTAATTTTTTCCAAAGCCCTAAAATATAAAGATAGCGAATAATGAAAAGCATTATCAGCTACTCAATAGGCCTTTGCCTGCTACTTTGCTTGAAAAACTAAAATTGTGCAACATCTACTTCAACAAGTTCATATGTTTACTAACAAGGTATTGTTCACACTCGTATTATGCTTCATCACTGCCTTGAGTTATGCTCAGATGGTGAGCAATACAACTCAACTAAATGATGCCATTAATGCCGCTGGACCAGGCACCACTATTACACTAGCGGATGGTATATGGAACAACGTCTTCATCGATATTGATAAAAATGGCAGCTCATCGGCCCCCATTGTCATCACTGCACAAAATCCGGGAGCTGTACTGATGACAGGCAACTCAAGAGTATACCTAGAAGGCGATTATTTAACCGTATCAGGCTTAGTATTTCAAGACCCGTCGAACCTGGTAGCCAGTAGCAGCGAAATAGAACCCGTAATTGAATTAAAACGATGCAATTATTGCAAGGTACTCAACAATAAAATTGAGGCCTATAATGGAACAGAGGCGCAAAAAGATCTAAAATTTAAGTGGATTCTTGCGGATGGCCAATACAATGAAATTGCCTACAATTCATTCATCGGCAAATACGGCGTAGGGAGCATCATTAATGACAATAGGAACTCCAGTGAGCCTGATTATTTGAAAATTCACCACAACTACTTTGCAGATAGGACGCCCATCAATGAATTGAATGAAGACAATGACCAAGATGCCATTAGAATCGGCAATAGTAGCACCTCACTGGATGACTCTTTTACAGAAGTCTACAACAATTACTTCTATAATTTCTTTGGAGAGGTAGAAGTGATTTCAAATAAATCCGGGCAAAACAAATACTACAATAACACCTTTAGAGATTACGCGGGTACCTTGACCCTGAGACATGGCGATAACTGTGAGGTCTACGGCAACTACTTTTTTGCTGAAAATAACACCTTCAGTGGTGGCGTGCGCGTTATCGGTGAGGGGCATAAAATTTACAACAACTATATAGAAGGGGTAAATTCGAAGAAGCCGGATGGCGCTAACTCAAATGCGACTGGTGGCATCAACGTCTCTAATGGTCGTTTAAACAGTGCCTTAAATGGCTACTACCAAGTGAAGAATACCCAAGTAGTCAATAATACATTCGTAAACTGTGACTATGCCTTAAGAATTGGTACCAAGGTCAGTAGTGACCTAGATCAAGCGCCTGAAAACTTAGTAGTGGCCAATAATATCATGTACAACAGCAGTATTAATGACTACCAAATTATCACCTCACCGGCAGGAAGTTCCATCTCGGAGGGGAACATCGCTGATCTACCGAATACGGCAATGCTAGATGATGGAAACTTTCATAGACTAAGCAGTGGAAGCTCTCCAATTGATGCAGGTACTGGCAACTACTCCTTCCTAAACCAAGACATTCTGGGAGGCGTACGCGATGCGGATTTTGATGCTGGAGCAGAAGAATTTGGAGCCAATGGCAGCAACTTGCCCTATAAGGAGTCGGATGTTGGTGTGCATGTTGGTTTTGGAGCTATCTTGGGCGAAACCTTAGTTACGACCCCTTCTGCGATCACCTTCAGCATCTATGCGGACACGACGACGATTGAGATCTTAGCCAATGTGGATTGGATGATTACCGCAGATGTAGCCTGGTTAAGTGTGGATAGGTCAGTTGGATCAGGCACTGCTACCATCATTGCTACCGTAACAGAAAATACTAGCGGGGCGGAGAGAACTGGAACGATTACCATTGCTGAAAGGGAAGGCGGTAACGATCTAGCCAGTACCATAACCATCTTACAATTGAATACTTTTGTACCTGCTGAAATTCCAATCGACGGAGCGACCAGTGTTGGCAAGGAAGACAAAGATGAGATAACGGAAGAGAATGCCTATAATGATGATAATACGAATTATTGGACAGGAGACCCCGCTGCGGAACCAGAAGTATCTATCACCTTTGATTTAGGTTGCCCGCATACCCTGACAGAAATTGGTATCAATTTTTGGAAAGCGGATGAAAGGACAACTACTTTTTCCATTGCAATAGCGAATGATGCTTCCGGCCCCTTTAATACGATCATTGATACGGAGACCTCTGCGGCTTCCGATGTAACCGTAGACACAGAACAAAAATTTAACCTAAATGGTACAATTGGTCGCTATGTAAAATTCATAGGCTTAGGAAATAGTTCATCAAGTAGTTGGACCAGTATAGCTAATGTCAACATATACGGTGATGTGAATTGTGGAATGATAACCGGACTAAACAATCTCCCGCAATTAGATCAAAGCGTAAAACTATTTCCAGTACCCGCCATCGATGGAACCTTGACTATCACATCTATTTCAAAGCCACTGAGTAGGATTGAGGTATATAATGCAGCTGGCCAGCAAGTACTGACTGCGGATGGAAATAAAGCGTATTCAAAACAATTAAACATTGCCCATCTAGTTTCAGGAGTATATTTCATAAAACTAAAGGGCTTAGGTCAGACTAAATTTATCGTAAAGTAAAAATGATCGCTCTTGGGTGTGGTATGCACACCCTGAATAGTTCACTGATTCTTTATAAGCCCGAATCACTACCTCCAAACATGCTCTAAATGTTGTCGACTAGCATCCCGATAGCAACAAGCAAAATGCCCCAATAGCTGGCATTAGCATCTCCTGAACCCCGCCTCTCCCTGAAGCAGATGGGTTTAAACCCTAGATTCCCCTCTCCATTTTTATAAAAAGTAGCGAAGCTGAAGACTTCGAGGAAATTTCGTATATATTCGTGAGGAATAGCTACGAAAATCATGAAAAAGACCCACTCCATTATTATTGTCCTACTCGTATCCTTTGGCATGCTTCAAATCTCCCTTTCAGGCCAGGGGCAGAACCCGGTAACTGGTGCTGAGGCTCGATTAGAGTCTTGGAAGACCCATGTGCAGATGAAGGCAAATTCTAAATACAAGGACCTACAATGGCGAGCAGTGGGACCCGAACAACAAGGAGGCCGGATAGAAACCATCGCCTGTCATCCCGATGAGCCCTATACCATTTATGTGGGTGCCGGATCTGGAGGTTTGTGGAAAACAAGCAACCACGGAACGACTTGGAGTCCCATTTTTGATGACCAACCCACTTTCGCTATCGGATCCATGGCCATTGCTCCCTCCGATCCGGATGTTCTCTGGCTGGGAACAGGTGAGGTGCTGATGGCACGCAGCTCCTACTCGGGTTTGGGGATTTTTAGATCGCTGGATGCGGGTGAATCTTGGCAGCATATGGGATTAGCCGATTCGTACCATATTCCTAAAATCGTGATTCATCCCAAGGACCCCAATACGGTCTATGCAGCAGCCCTCGGACACAATTACTCGCACAACGAAGAACGTGGCGTATTCAAAACGACTGATGGCGGCGAATCCTGGACAAAGTCGCTTTACATTTCAGAGAGGGTAGGGGTGGTAGACATCGTTATGGATCCGAATGATGCACAGACCCTCTACGCGGTGACATGGGAACGGGAACGGAAGGCCTGGAACAATATTATTGCAGGGAAGGGGAGTGGTATTTACAAAACAACAGACGGCGGAGAAAACTGGGAGCGCCTTACCAATGGATTGCCATCAAATGAACATGTAGGTCGTATTGGCCTATCCATCGCCCCCTCCAATCCAAACGTGATTTACGCGATTATGGATAATCAAAGTCCAGATTCCACAAGACAAGGTGGTCGTATTGGTGGCGAACTCTACAGAAGCAACGATAAAGGAAAATCATGGTCAAAGACGCACGAGGGGCCTTTCATCACTGGAATTGGATATGACTTCTGCCTCGTTCATGTCTCCCCAGTGAATGAAGATGAACTCTTTGTACCGGGATGGAAGCTGGTTCACAGCACCGATGGGGGTAAGACCTTCGAATACACGGGCGAAACTATTGTTCATCTTCTTCCCAATGACATCAGGGGGATGCACTTGGATATGCATGAATTTTGGATTGACCCTAAGAACCCCGACCGCCTGCTTCTTGGGAATGACGGTGGATTCTACGTATCCTGGGATCATGGCGCTAATTGGCTGCATTATAACAACCTACCCATTGCTGAATTTTATGCGATTTCTGTTGACAATGATGAACCCTACAATATTTACGGGGGAACACAGGATTGCGCCGCACTAGTTGGCCCCGGAACACATGATATCAAGGATCGGCTGACGAAGTACGGTGTCGAAGATCCCTGGAAACATATTTATCTGGACCGCTGGGGCGGGGGGGACAGTTATTTCACCGTACGGGATCCTGGGAATCCCGATGTCATTTATTATGAGCATCAATTCGGTTCCTTGAAAAGGAAGAATATGAAGACTGGGAAAACGGCTTCTATCCAACCCCGAGCTCCCAAAGGTGAGCCTCCTTACAGCTATAACTGGATGACCCCTTTCATTATCTCGAAGTTTGACCCATCAACCATCTACTATGGGGGGAACATGATGTTCAAATCCTTAAATCGTGGAGATAAGTGGGGTATCATCAGTCCTGATCTATCGACGCGACCAGGGCCGGAAAGACAAGGAAATGTACCTTTTGGAACCATTACTTCTATTTCAGAATCCAGTCATGCCCAGGGACATCTTCTGATTGGAACGGATGATGGCAATTTGCAGTACACTACCGATGATGGAAAGAATTGGTCCCAAATCGATGGAAGCTTGCCAGAAAAGTGGGTAAGTCGTGTACGAATATCTGGGCACGATGCAAGTACTTTCTACGTGACTTTTACGGGCTACCGGGATGATGATTTTCAGACTTATATATACAAATCTGTTGACCAGGGGGACTCGTGGACTTCGATTTCGGGAAATCTACCTCCTGAACCGGTCAATGTGATAACTGAAGATCCAAGAGATAAGAATATCTTATATATAGGTACAGATCTGGGAGCCTACGTCACCTTGGACGGGGGAAAAGAGTGGCATTCTTTGTCCAACTCAATGCCAAGCTGTGCGGTGCATGACCTGGTCATACAGGAAAGGGAACTGGACCTTGTCGCCGGTACGCATGGGAGAAGCGCTTTTGTTTTGGATATTGAGAAAATCAAGCGTTAGCCGACTATATCCAACTGCTATTATTCTTTTTTAGATAATCCCTCATCTCTCATTTCACGCCAAAGGGAGGTCATTTCATTGCGCATGCTGGTCACCACCTCAGGATATTCTCCTGCAATATCATGAACTTGGGACAGGTCTTTTGACAAGTCGTAGAGTTCAAATTGCTGGGGGTCTTTGGTCGCCATCCATCTTTTTAAGTTAAGAGAATCGCTCTTTTGGGGTAACCAGCCAATCAAGGTGAAATCATTTTTCCGCATCGACATTTGCGGCATTCTGAAGTAGGTGTCCTCGTGGTTGGGATAAAACCAGATGACCGATGCCTTACGCTTGACCTCCTTACCGAGAAAGGCAGCGAAAGCATTTGTTCCATCAATAGGGCGATCCGTGGGTAGCTGGGCTGGCGTGAGCCCCGCTAAGGTGGGCAAAAAATCGTTCCCATTGAATAGCACATCACTTTCTGTTCCGGCGGGAATAACGCCTGGATACCGGGCAATTCCCGGCACTCTATGTCCGCCTTCATAAGGAAACCTTTTCATTCCCCGAAGCACACCCGGCGTACCGAAACAATTATCCCTGATGGGGTCTTCCCAGTTGCCCAGTGACTCTTCCAGGGTTACCGGAGTTTCAGGACCATTGTCGCTGGTGAAAATGACCAGGGTGTTCTTTGTAAGTCCAAGATTCTCAAGGGTACGCATGAGTCTTCCGAAAGCATCGTCAAGCTGACTGACAGTACCATAATACGCTTTTTTATTCCTCGAAATATCTTCTTGTGGGCGAGCTACTTGGCCATATTGGATACTTTTCTCCAGCGTATCCATACTGGGATGGTCGTATAATTGGCTGTATTTTTTCGGTGGAGCAATCGGCGTATGCGGTTCGTGAGTAGACAAAAACATAAAGAACGGTTTTTCTTTATTGCGTTTGTTTTTTAGCCAATCACCGGCCTGGTCAACTATTACGTCACAATACCAGCCATTGACTTCCCCCAGGGGTTCTCCATTCAGGATAAATTTCTTGGCGTTCTCCGGTCCTCCGAAGGCATTTAAGGTAGTGCCCATCCAATAATCAAAGCCCTGGTCTCCGGGCCCCGGCTCATCTCGCTTGTCTTTCTCCAATGAAGAGAGATGCCATTTCCCCCAGAAGCTCGTTTCATATCCCTGTTCTCGCAGTATTTCTGCGATGGTTACTTCTTCATCTTTGAGGTGCGCCTCTTTGCCTTGGATGTAAAAGAAACCGCTTCGATAGGGATTTCTACCGGTTAAAAGCGCAGATCTGGAGGGAGAACACACCGTGCCGCCCGAATGACAGTCGGTCATTCTTACGCCTTCACTGGCAAATTGATCAATATGGGGTGTTTTAATGATCGGGTTTCCGTAGCACCCCAAGTCACCATAACCCAGATCGTCGGCTAAAAAGACAATTATATTCGGTTGGCTGTCTTCTTGTTTACAATCCATCAGGAGGAAAGGCAGCGCAAAAAATAATAAACGAAATAAGTTATTCATGGTCATTGGACATTATGCTGAAATGATTCTATAGGCAGTGGTTTCTCATGTAGGTTGTTTCCGTATTTCGAAGCCTTGTTTTCTAGCTCAAAGATTCCGAAAAATCGGAAATAGGAAGCCTGCCTGGCCGACGCCAGAACAGACAGGTCGGAAATGGGAACGAAAGCCATAATGATGCCTATTCCGCCTTCCAAATTCGCACTTCCGCCTTCACATGAGATCGCTGGGCTAAAGGAGAATGAGGGTGGATGATAAGCTGGCCTACCTGGTATAAGGTCTACCCTAGAATGACAGTGCTTTACAGGGGCGTGTATTCTTTGGGGAATCTAGCATCTACCTCTTCCCACCACTTCTGAAGTTTAGTGTAAAGTTCATCTCGAATTTCCGGTAATTCCTCCGCCAAATTACGTTGCTCTCCGATATCATTCTTTAAATCGTAGAGTTCCTGTTTGTTGTCATTTAAAAAAACGATCAACTTATAATCTCCTTGCCGGATAGCGCTACTGGGGCTCCCTTTTTGATTGGACCGGTGTGGGTAATGGAAATAAATGGCATCATGGATTTTTTCCTGTCTCTCTTTCAAAAGAGGAACCAGGCTTTTTCCATCTATATGCAGATCTGGGCGCTGTGGAAGTCCAGTCATTTCAAGAATCGTAGGGTAAAAGTCCATACTGGTAATAGGAGCATCTAAAACTAAACCGGGCGAGGTTTCTCCTGGCCACTTGATGATAGCTGGTTCTCGGATTCCCCCTTCGTACAGCCAACCTTTTCCGGTGCGTAAGGGGGTATTGGCAGTGGGAATTCCTTCGGAAGTTGACAGTCCGCCATTGTCTGAGAAAAAGATAATGATGGTATTGTCGCCAATTCCTTTTTCCCGAACCCTTTCAAGAACCTTACCTACGGCCATATCTACTGACTCCACCATGGCTGCATAAGTGGGATGATCTTGTTGTTTTCTATATTTGAACACCTTATCGCCCAAGTGTTCTTCCCCAAAGCGATCTTCATCCGTCAGGGCCAGTTCCGCTTTCTTCCTTTCATATTTTTCAATCCTTTCAGTCGGTGCATCAAAGGGCGCATGAACGGAGTAAAATGAGAGGTACATCAAGAAGGGGGTCTCCGCATTTCCATCGATGAAATTTGCCGCATCCTGTGCCAGGCGATCCGTCATGTACTCACCATTAGGACCATTTTCTAGATTAGGGATGTCCCAAGGCGAGAAATATTTGTTCTTAATGTAAAGCCCCCCTCTAAAATGACCGGCAATATTGATATCAAACCCCTGTTTGTCGGGCCAAAAGTTTTCTTCTCCGACTTGGTTATTCAAATGCCATTTCCCCAGGAATATATTTTTATACCCGGCCTGCTGGAGGACTTCAGGAAATAAAACTTCTTCGAGTGGGAGGTTGCGTTCGTAATCGGGATTCCCCGGCCCGCCGATCCATTGGGTAAGATTGATCCGGGCAGGATGTTTACCCGTCAAAATGGAGGCACGGGTAGGAGAGCATATCGGTGAAGCAGCATAGGCTTGGGTAAAGCGCACACCCTCCTTGGCTAGATGGTCGATATTGGGGGTTTCATAAAAAGTACTCCCATTAGCTCCGATATCCATCCATCCCATATCATCGACAAGTACAAAAATGACATTAGGTTTCTTTTTCGCTTTATCCGGACTACAGGATGAGCCGGAAATGAAGAGCAGTAGAATAAATAGGGCCGAGTACCTAGTTGAGTTCATGAAAAATTTAGTTTGCAAACATGTTTAAATGCTAGCCTATAAAGTCAATATACGAGTTTCCCCTTCTGTCAAAGCGCAGTCCTTTTTCCAATTTCCTAAAGATAGTATTTTCTGAAAAAGGAGCTGTTGTGCATACAGGGCAAACGCATCAAAGCTATTCTCCAAACTGGTAAAGAGGCGAAAAGGTGAAGTGGTGGCATCTTGACTGAGAACTAGCACGATTTTAGGTTTTGCATTTCGAATTGCTCTATATCGGCTAAAAACTTCACAACTTCACAACTTCACCTCTTCACTATTGCGGGTCAGCATTTTGATGCGTTTGCCCTATTGTGGATAGAAGCGTCCGCGCCCGTCCAAGGATAGCAGGTTTGAATGCACCTCAAGTATCTCTAAGCAGTTAAAAAAGTATAATTTGCTAATACAAGAGAAGCAATTAATTAATAGCTTAGCCCTACAACTTTTGCATATACCTCACTGAGGTATCAATAAACTTCTTTTCCATGAATTTCAATACCCATCCATTACTGATCATTCTTTCGTTAAGCTTTCTACTGGTACTTACAGACTGCCAATCTCCGGATGCCAGTACTAGTGAGGATCAAGACTCGCCTCCCAATATCATACTGATCTATGCAGATGACCTGGGAATCGGTATGCTTGGCTGTTATGGGCAGACGGTAGTTACGACCCCTCATATTGATCAACTAGCGGCCGAAGGTATTCGATTCACTAATTACTATGGCAGTACTTTTTGTGCACCAGCGAGGTACTCTTTAGCAACGGGAATGCACGATGGCAGAATAAACGGATGGAGTCATTCCAATGCTGGATTGATCGTTCAACGAGATGCTGGGCGTATTTCAGCGGAAGAATTTCAGGAGCGTTTTGCAAAGCTCCAAGCCAATGCACGTCCCATACATGAAAACGAGGTGTTTTTGGGACAGGTAGCTCAGCGAGTTGGTTATCATACGGCCCAGTTTGGTAAAATAGACAGCGGCTTTCTCACCTGGGATGAGCGAGTGAAACGCTTCGGTTGGGATCACCATGAAGGCTATTATGACCATGCTCGGGCACATGGTTTTTATCCGCCCTATATTTGGGTGAATGGCGAAAAAAGGGAACTGGAGGGAAACCCTCACGCCAATGCGGGTAAAATGACAGAGAAAGGGGATGAGCCTGTAGGTTCCGGGGGGAAGACTTATTCTCAGGAGGTTTTCATACAGGATATCCTGAAATATATCCGAAAGCATAAAGACGAGCCCTTTTTCCTGTATCACCCCACACAATTACCCCATGGCCCCGTAGCTATTCCGGAATTGCATCCTGATTTTGCAGATCATCCTACGATGTCACTGGCGGAAAAAAAGTATGCCTCCATGATCAAAATGCTGGATGATCATGTTGGGCTGATCATGAAGGAACTGCAAGATTTGGGCTTGGATAAAAAGACGGTCGTGCTGTTTACAGCCGACAATGGACATGAGATGTATTATGGAGCCAAAGCAAGTTATCGAGAGGGATTTAATAGAAAAGGGGAGCCAACCAATCTAACCGATAATAAGTGGAGAACCAGCGAGGCCGACGACATCTTCAATGGTGCGGGTGGCCGGGCCGGCTTGAAGCGCAGTGGTTACCAGGGCGGTGTGCAACTACCGATGATCGTACGTTGGCCAGGCAAGATTAAACCGGGCACCACTACCGACCTACTCACGGCACAATATGATATCTTACCGACGGTGGCTGAGCTTAGCGGTGGACAAATACCTCAGGGTAAGGATGGGTATTCCTTTGTGCCTACCTTAGTTCGTGAAAGCGAACAAAACAAGCATGAATATGTCGTAGTTAATAATGGCTTTCGGCAAGCGCATTTATCACGTGCTTGCCTGATCACAAACGAGGGTTGGAAACTCGTTGAGCTTGATCGTACGAAGGATTCATTTCAGCTCTATCGGCTTCCCGGAGATAATGAAGAGCGGAACGATTTGGCTGCAGAATATCCGGAAAAAATAGCGGAACTCAAGAAAGTCTTATTAAGCGAACTCGATTCCGAACGCTTAGATTTAGGTCGATGATTAAGGCCAAACGAAATCGGCCAGCACCGGGTAATGATCCGACCATCCTCCCGTTTCCGAACCATTTAATACCCGGGAATATACACAATGCCGAAAGAGCGCTGGAGAAGCAAGAATAAAGTCGATCCGATGCTGGTTGCGCTGAATTTCAGAGGCGGTTTGCCAAATATTGGCCAAAGCTGGAGTCGGAAAACTGAATCGTTCCGCTGGTTTTACAAAAGGCATAGTGACATCAAGCAGTCCGCTAGCCAGGAAGGTCGACATGGTCGTATAATCCCAATAGCCATGGCGGAGGTTTTGGTGTTTTTCGTTTTTTGCATCTCCCGTTTTATATCGAGCCAGCAAGCCTTTTTTTTCTCTATCCAAATCAGCATCCATGGGGGAATGAGCGTTGAAGTCACCTACTACCAAGTATTTATCGTTGGATAGGGCTTCAATGTGTTGGCTAATACTTTGGGCTTCCTGCTTTCTAAATTTCCAATCCGCCGGACTTAAGTGCACAACAAACACATCAATTCCTGCGGTTTTTGCGTGCAACATCCCATGCCACAGCCCTTCCCGGTGCTTTCCCACTAATTCGATTGGCCATTTCGACGTTAGTCCAACGGGGTAGCCCTCTTCTTTAAGGATGATCGCATAGTCGTGTCCCCAGGCTTTAGCATCCTGTTCTAATTCAGCTTGGGTATATCCACATAACTCTTGTAGTGCAAAAATATCTGGTTGTTGAAAAGAGGCCCAATCCAAGAACTGTTGATGCCTGGTGGTGTCCTTACCCCAGTCAAAACCATTCCAAATATTATAGGTGATTACGCGTAGAGATTTGAGATCTTCCTGTGCATGAGATTTATTATAAGTACACATACAGAGGAAAACTAAAATGGAAATTCTGTTCATAATACTTAAATTTTAAGGAATTGACGGTAATCATACATCTAGGGTAAGTAATGAAGAATAAATAATTTGGGCCAAGGAGCTAAATGTTTTTTCACCAGGCTAGGCGAGAAGAAAGAGCCTAGCCTAGCTACGTGAGTGATGAACAACGACGGCTGGTGGAAAAAGATAACGCTAATTGGTCTTAGTTATTTATTTTTCATTACTAACTGATCTTTCGCAAGCGAAAGATTATGATTTTTGAAAGATATAGCAGTATAGAGAGAATACAGCATCTTATGCATAGCTTTTCCACTTAGTGCCAGGCACTAAAGAAGCTAGACGCATGAGTAAATAATTAGCCCTACCTCAAAAGAGGGGTATGTACCAGATCTGGCTGATCGATTTTGGGCACAAAGGCTTTTAGTCTTTGCACCTCCTGATAAGCTGCTCTGAGGGCTTTGACATACATTTTGGTTTTTAGGGCAAAGTGATTGGTCTGCTCTTTTACAGACAGCAGTTCCAATTTCGTCCAGGCAATCATGGCTGCAAAAACATGATTACACTGGCTGGTCTCATGCTTAGTGGGGGATTTTTCCAAGCCCACATTTTGCTTGAGTGATTTGTGGAATACCTCCACTCCCCATCGTGTCTCGTAGGTTGTGCAGATGGCTGGGGCATCCAAATCCAGATCGTTGGTCACTAGGTACAAGTCTCCAGTTGAGCCGTCTTGATTTGTAAAGACCTGTTTAACGAGTTGAAGTGGAAAATCCAGTCCTCTCAAGTAAACAGTAATGGCCTGGCCTGCTGGTAACTCTAGTCCGTCGACTCGGTGGAATTTACCTTCCAGCTTGTCTTCCATGTTAAGAGCCACCTTACGGTTGCTCTTCAGGGCACCGATGAAGTGCTTGTTCAGCTTAAAATGCACAAACTCAAAGTTTTCCTTAGACGAAAACCAGGTATCCCAGACCACATAACGAAAGGGAACCCGGTTGTACTTGGTCACTGCAAAAAGCTGATCGCGAAGCAGCTCATTTTTGCTACGAGGGCTACGCTTTTTGACTTGGCCGCTTTTGCTGTCCACGTATTCTTCCGATTTGCGTATGATCTCAAAGGCAATCGGAAGTTCTATGCCCAGTGGACTCTGATAAAGGAAATTGAGGATGTTAATCCCCTTGGTATGGCCAGCCTTTGGTTTCTTGGAGTGATCCCAATGCCAACAGATCACTTCATTTTCCGTAGAGTGGGGCTTTTCCTCTATCGTATCATCTACTTTGATGATCGCATTGGGATGCTCAACACTACGCACCAAACGCTTAATGCAGTACCAATAATCCTTGGCCGTAAAGGCTTCTTGTCCTAAAAATCGACTGATCTTATCATGGCTCAACGCCTGATCGGTCAATTCGGATAATCCCGTAGCCGTCGCCATGCGAAACGAGGCCAACAGATAATCCGAATACAAATCAAGTAATTTTGGGTCTTTCATCTTTAGCTCCTTTGAACTACAAGATATAAACCCTACTAATTTTTATCAATTTTCCAAATCTTTCGATTGCGAAAGATCAGTTACTAAGGTACAATTTTAGGAAATTACTAATCATAAAACGCTACAATGCTATAGCTTTCGTTGGAACTGCTGTACTTTTGATTTAGTTAGTAGACTTTTTCTGGAATGGTTTTATAGGAGAAAAAAGATGAATTTTGTGGCTGACCAAGGCCCGCCCGGACCCTAATAGCCATAGCTCTTAAGGGGAGCCTGTCCGGCGGCCAGACGGGGACGG
>Ga0070726_10002837_pt1 | contig 15238 bp, 8 predicted proteins | sample tdAd471_FD_67275 | JGI IMG/M metagenome (GOLD analysis project Ga0070726, IMG submission 67275) | Marine sediment microbial communities from the Atlantic coast under amendment with organic carbon and nitrate - tdAd47.1 | ecosystem: Environmental > Aquatic > Marine > Coastal > Sediment | place...
AAGACCTGCACATCATACATTCCTGGCCGGAGCAGGCAAAGTGGTTCTGTACGAACAGACACACCCAATGCGTTTTGGGGTTTCCCATCTGCTCGCAAAGGTTGCCATTCCCCAAACCTAGTCTTGACCTCCACCGAGAAACGCCAGTTTTTGCCTTGGCAATCCTGACACTGAATCAGTATGGCTGGCCGATTGGCATTTCCACAATATCCAGCCGTTTCCACTTGTACCGCCAAATCCGGATTGTAGCAGGGCATGCTATTGGTGGGGGCGGGAGCCGCTTTGGTCGTCTGATTAGCAATGGGTGGACGAGTTTCCTTAGGTTGTTGTACGGCTACTTGTCCTTGCGGATTAAATTGATAAACGTAGCCTTCTTGTAGTACCTTGGAAACAAATTTCCGATTAAGACTTTTGGGTTTTCGGTAATCAATACCAATACTGTAAAAATGACTATTTACAAGACCATCGATTCGAATCATATTCTTTTCGCGATTCCCAATCGATTGTAAGTCTTGTACCATTCTTTTCGCGCCACTTCCCAACATATTGGTTCCCAAGTCCTTTATCCATACCGCATACTCCAACGTATTCACTTTACTATGGGTAAAATAAAGGCTCAAATTAACTACTCCATTTTGTGGTGTAGTGGCTAGTGTCGGATGAAATTCAGCATCCTCTTTTTCAAATATTCCTTTCAATAAATCTTTCTGCGCGTACCCCTCCACAAAAGCTAGCAAAGCGAATACCAGCGGGAGAACAGTGGTCAACAATTTTTTCATGTAGTTTCTTTTTTAACCGGGGCTAAGCAAAAATTAGTACTTAACTGTCAAAGGATGTGTTGCCATCAATTCCGGCTTCACCCCAAGGCTAATTTTAAAAAATAAAGTACAGCCAGGCCCAAACACTGTTGTATTAGGGCCAAAATATTGGAGTAAGGGCACTGTACTCCGAAATAGTTTTTTCAGGTCGGTCCAATTTGCAGACACTCATAAAATAACATTCCAAGTCTCTTAGCAAGGGCACAAAAGCGCCCTAAGCTCTACTCATCGGTTTGGTATTTTCTCGTGTACGGTGTTGGGTCTGTCCTACTATTTCAAGAAAATGGGTGTAAACGCTTAGTTGCTTATTCTCAATTAATACCAAGATGATGATAGCACATCACTTTCAGTACAGGAAGAATGCTGTCTGATTGTGTAGTGTAACGAATTATAATACAAAAAACGTGCCTTTTCAGTCGATTAGCTACGTTCTTTTTTTCTAGAGGCCTTTCTTTCTTTCAATTTTTGTTGATAAAGTTCCTCTCTCGACTGCTTATTTCGAGGGTTTGCGATGTCTGTTAATTTTGAAGCTTCAGGGTGTTTTTTATTTACTTTTCGTCCGGGGAAAGAAAGTTTATGCTGCAATACATCTGAAGTTTCCACATTTGTTTCCTCCACTAATCGTGCCATATCTTCTTCGGAAATGTATTGATTGCTTTTTAGTTTGTCTTTGGCGATCTTTTTGGCCACTTCACGCCCCACCATTTCATCATACTCTGCTTCCCACATTTCTTCTTTGGTGATTTCACTAGCGCTCTTTTTACTAGCGACTGCCTTTTTACGGCTTTCCCAACGGCTTTCTTTGATTGCAAAAGTTACCTCTTCGGCAACTTCTCTTGCCTTTTTCTCTACCTCAGGATCATTGGCCAATCTATTGCGCACTTCATAATCAAAATCTCGAAGCGCATATTTCTTCATTACTTTTTTTAGTGATTGGGTAGAAAAATCACCCCTTGTTCCCAATCCCTCGGCCCAGCGCTCGCTATTCGCCGAATACTTATAGTAGGACTTGATTTCCTGGCGAGAAGCTTGGAATTTAGCGGCAGCCAATGGCTCAATCACTTCCTCCATGAAGCTATTCCAGTTGGTTATATTAACACCTTCTTGGAGCTTAGACACCCCCACGGCGAGGGCTACACCGGCAGGAATGCCTCGATCCATCGCTTGTTCTACTGCCAATTCCGAGAACCCTTCAATCCAATCTTCTGCACTCACATTACGATCTAAGCGATTGCTTGTATTCGATTTTTTACTACTGATATCATATGACTTGGGCGTAGCATAGGATCGAGTGCGGCGTATTTCGGGTTCGCCTCCAACTACGATAGGATTTCGCTCTTCGGCCACTTCGGTCGTAGCGGGAACAGCTTCTCCCATCGAAGCCCTTGCCACTCCTTCCTCCAATCCATCTACCTCTGGCATAGAAATATTTATCCCTGCCTTATCCATCATACCGACAAAAATGATCAAAGCGAAAAGAAAACCTAATCCTTTTAATAAGAAGCTACCTCCATTGTTTCTTGGCGAATTGTTGTACATGTTCTTCATCATCTTGAGATTTATAGTTTTGAATAAATATATAGTCTGTTCAGTCGTCTCTTTTAGCGGCAGAAAGCGTATCTGAAATTTCAATATTGCTAAGCAAGACTACAACGGGTAGCCGAAGCTTACACCGTTTGTATTTTTATTAAGGGAACAAGAGAATACTGTTTGTAGACACACAATACAGTCAAGCGCATGCTTAATCTTTCGTTTTGTCTACAACGAAGTTTAATCATACGTTTAAGATGGGTAGAAAGGCTATGCTGAAAATCATCTTTTCCCAGCCAATAGCTGGTTTTCCCAAAAAGGGAATCAGACTTCAAACTTAAGACACTTTACTTTAAAAGATGCTATCCTACCCAACTTACGATGCCTGTGGTATTTATCAATTACCTACTGGTCTGTTTTGAACCTCGGCCGGACGAAGTGGTTGAGGATGTGGTTATGGCTGAGTTCCGTTCTAGGGCTGCCAATAAATCCGCATCCAATCGCCACAATTCATAGGTTTCAATCAAATAGGCTAGTTTTTGATGATAGCGGCGACTGGTTGCATAGCCTGCCATCTTAAGGCCCGCAGCCGCTGCGGCATAATACGGAACCTTGGTTTGTCCATTGAAGAAGTCAACGGCTTTGTAACCCGATTTCTTTTGGTATACTTTTGCCATTTCACTCAAATCCACTGCCTCACGTCCTACTTTAAAGGTAGACCATATCCAGCTGTAGCATCCTTTATTTCCCGTTGAACAAGGACGCGTCAATAACTGGGTATGCCTCGCGTAACTATCCCCTACAGTCTCGTATTTTTCAAATCGATCATAATGGTGATCGTCATGCATATTAAATACACCAATCGCTGGAGGCCTAAAGATAAATTCATCATCTCTTAAGTATTTGAATTCCTTTCGCTTTATCTTTTTCCGTGCCCCTGAACTCGGCAAGGCTTTGATCCCAAACTGATTATTAGAAGCGGTAGCCAAACCAGAAGCCCCTGCATTGGATTCTAATAAAGCCTGTGCCAATTTAATACTGGCCAACACCTTGTGCTGCTGCATATCACGCATAGCGATGGCTTGATGTTGGTCGATATAATCAACAAAGCGTTGCGCATTCTTTAATTTTTTACCAGAGAATCCTTTCTCGCGTAATTTGGCTGTGATATTTTCCTTATCCCAACTTGTATACACGATGAGCTGGTCATTTTGGGTAAAACCGGCACTAGCCTGCGCCTCCAATTCCGCCCGCCCATCCATCGTTCTAAGGCTTACATCATTCCCCAGTGGGAGCTCGTCCGCATAAAAACGTTGAATGGTGCCCTCACCTAAAGTCTCGATTCCTGCTATTCCATCCTGATAAACTTCAGTCAGACCTTTAATAATAGGCAACTGCGAAAGTTCATCCCAGTGTCGTTGATAGATAAAGAGGGTTGCGAAAAGGCCACAAAACAGCAGCATACCTACAAAAAAACCAGTGGCAACTTCCCTGATACTAGCGATTAAGCCTCGGATCAAGTTCAAAATAGTTGATTTAAAAGTTCTTGTCTTTGAAAGCTATTTTGAAACATGTTCTTATTTCACAATAGCCTCATACGGTTCTAGATGTAGTTTTTTTTCGTGGCCATGAAGCCTTAGAATCCCATAGGTGAGTTATGATCCTTCTCTGACAATTTTTGCGGCCAAGCTAAAGCGGCCCAAAGGAGCTATGCTTTCCGCATGAGTTTGGCTCCAAAGCTCAAAAATGAGTAGAGAATTCTTATGATTTGTTGTGCCGCCCCTGTTAACGACTCACATCGTTTGAGCATAAAATTAATCAAAGATTGCAGAAAGGATGCCTTTTTAGCCCTTTAGTAATGTTAAAACGCCGGGAAATTGTTTTCAATGGCTTGGCCTCAGCCTTGATTAGTCCCCTCTTAGGGGGCTGTCCTAGCGCCGAAATAGGGGCTTCAAAATGGGACTTGAATCCATTTATGAATACCAAGCGACTAATTTTAACCAAAATTATTCTAATGCTTAAGTATAAAAAAAATTAAAAAGTGTTACTTTTGACCCGACTTATCATAAATCTCCAAATCTTTTTTGAACACCCTGCCCGCTTTTTCTAAGCAGGGGTTTTCTGACGACATTCATTGTAATCCCTTGGGACATGAACTGGCTAGTCTTATGGCTGCCATGATTAAACCCCAACCCATTTCAAGCTTGAAGACTGTAGTCCATCAGTTGAAATGAGTAAGAAATTCATCTCGTAACCCGACCCAATAGGTTTTCGCGAAGAATTCTCTTAAGCCATGTATTTACGACAGCAATGAACCATCAGAAAATCCAAAAATGTCTTTTTTAACATATCACATTGTAACTTTTTTAATATAAATCGTCCAAATATCAATTGCCGGAACGGTTTTTGATATCCACTTCGGATAAGGACTATAATGATTTATGACAGGTTTGATAATACGCCTTTTTCTTCTGGTCTTAAGCTTTAGTTTTTTGGAAAACTTAGCATCGCAGTCCGTCATTATTCTTGAATCGTGCGGGACATCCTATATTGATCCGCAGGCAGAGAATGACAATGGCGTGCAAACTAGGGATACCTTGGTATATCAAACCTTTTTTGGTGAGGAGGAGCAACTCAGGGCCTTTTATGTAGATATCAATGCCTTTGGGGGGCAGCAAGTCGATCGGGCCGCTGCTTACGCGATCATGCCCGACAGTAGTAGGAAATCGCTGGGAGCCATAGCTTTTGGTGATTGTACGGATTGTGTTGATGGCTTTGCGCTAGTGTTAGATGATTCGCTCATGGTTAGCGATGTAGGAGAGCAATCTACCTTGGACCTTTGGTTACAGTCTTTTAGCCAGCCACCATTTACTTTAACAGGCAATCTCCAAACCTTAAGCGGCGTGGGAAGACTCAGCGGACAGATTCCGGTCTGTGCTATCGGTTTAGCCATTGAGTTTAGTGTATACAGCAATCCCGCTAATACCAGTACCTCCTTTGCAGCGCATATTGTCTGCCCTGAAACCATTACTCCTTGCCAAATCGATCTTTCCTATACGATAGATTGCCAAGCAGATAGTCTTTCCTTGGTAGCTGATTTACCCAGTGATTGCTATTCGAATGAAGCCATACTGGAGTGGTCCAATGCGCAAGGTTGGACCTCAAGTGAACAAAATCCGAAGCTACCCCTAGCTGGAAACTTGGGTTGGTATTACTTTCAAGTTACCGAGGATTGTTGCGTTATCCGGGATTCGATTTTGATCGAAAACCCACCTTTTGCACAAGCAGGAGAAGATATTACCAGCTGTGGTGGAGACGCCATTAGCTTTGCAGGGCAAGGTGGGTTTGGGCATTTCTGGGAAGATCCGCAAGGAAACACCATAGATTCTCTCGTGTTAATCACCGCAGCAGCGGCTATGCATACAGGAGATTGGGTACTGCACGCTTTTAATGAAGAAGGTTGTGAAGATACAGATACCTTGACCGTTCGGGTACAAATCCCACCCACTCCCCAACTTGAAATACCCGATGCTTGTTTAGGCGAATCGGTCGTTTTCAGGCTATTAAATGACACAGCTTATACGGCAGTTGAATGGTTTGATCCAACAGGCGCGCTTATGCCGCAGGGAATCATCCCTGACCTACAAGCCCCCTACTTTGGCACTTATAGCGTATCTACGAGCGATGTCATAGGCTGTACAGCTAGTACTTCTTTTGCAGTAAGTGGGAGCGAACCACCAGCTATTGAAGTGGTGTTGGAAGATGGTTGTGATAGCACGCGTGTTTATCTCTTGCCAGACAATCTGAGCTATCTGTGGGAAACAGGCGATACGACCCATACCATTGCTACTGCCACCGGTGGATCGTTTCAAGTGCAGATTACGGACCCAGCCGGTTGTAGTACAATTAGTGATATTGAGATTCCCAGGCCAGATGGTCCTGATTTTGAGATTGAGATTGAACATCCTTTCTGTCCCAACGATTTGGGTAAGATTTCGGTGATTCCGGATGACCTAGATCGCCCAATGATTTTTTCCATCGACCGGGGAGAAAATTATGTACTGAATGGTGAGTTCAAGGATTTACCTCCTGGTACTTACTATCTAACGATCCAAGATGACTTGGGCTGTATTCAGGAGCGAAAAGTTAGCCTCATTGCCCCTGATACTTTAGCTGTCTCTTTAGCTATCGATCAGCTTGACCTACGCCCCTTAACCGCAGTGGATTTACGAGCTAACATTGTGGGAGAGGTCGTGGAGATACAATGGGTACCTGCTGAAATAAATACCGGTGACCTCAGTACCTCATTTATCGCTGCACAAGATATGGACATTCGCATTGTGGTGGAAGATGAGCGAGGATGTCGGGCATCAGATGGGTTTCCACTTACCATTGTTTTGGGTGATATATATGTTCCCAATGCTTTCTCTCCCAATGACGATGGCATCAATGACGAATTTACCTTTTACAGTGATAATACTTCTGGCGAAATCTTTAACTCACTGCTAATCTTTGACCGACAAGGAAACCTAGTGTTTGAGCGAGAAGATTTTGACCTAAATGTGCCCTCATTGGGGTGGAATGGCTATAGCCGAGGGCGTTTACTAAACCCTGGCATCTACACTTACTTTGGGTTGGTCCAATTTGGCAATGGCGCAATAAAATCCTACGAAGGGGATGTGTTATTGACACGATAGATAACATACTACTGGACAAATAGGAATAGGGTTTATCCGTTGAAAGTTGAAGGTTTAATGCCCTGGTATAAACCATCAACCCTAAATTTTTAAACCTCGTTGGAGTAAAATGTCTAGTAGTTTGACATAATAGACTTTGAAGCTGAACATCTACCTATGAAAAAAATTTGGCTATGCTGTTTGAGTTTACTCTCTCTTTGCTCATTGCAAGGACAGGGCTTCGAGTTTGGTATGGAATCGGTTATCGGGGGCACCTACACGACCTTTAAAGGGGATCTGTCAAAGATGGTGGGTTTTTCTGAACTCGAAATAACGGAAGACCAAATCGACACTGCTTTTGTCCGGGCTAATATAGATGCCCCTCGCTGGTTGAAAGAGCTTTTCCCCGGTTTACGCGTTGATTTGGCCGATCAGGAAGTAAAAAAGAACTTATCGAGGAGTGTTTCTTCGGTTCGTTTTTTTGCTCGATATAAATGGTTTGGCGGTAGTTTTGCCATCTCTTCTCCTCGGCTGACTCAGCCGCAAGAATCCAAAAAATTAAAGAATCAGATCAAAGCAGTTCGCTTATCTATATCCGGTGAGGCAGAAGCACTTTCCGAGCATTTGGCTGCTATGGCACTCGCTGATGTTAACCGCGTACCTCCCTTTTTCAATAAGCGATATGATTTGGAATTCTATGCCCATCTGAAACAAATGCTGATGGGAGATCAAGTACTCTTAGAGTGGGGGAACCGGAAAACCAAAACCTTAGATTTTGAACTAACGGGCGGTGTCCGCTTTACGGCTGATCCTTCTCCAGTGATTGATTTGGGCAATATTCTTTTTGTCCGTGAAAGATTGGACGAGCTTATGGAAGGAGGCATCCTCAATTCGGTAGAAGGCTTGACGGATCAAATTGCTGAAGCTATCCAGAATGTGGTTTTCGGGAAATTCCGAGACCCTCGAATTGTGCCCTCTCTCGGCTGGTTTGCTCGGGCAGAATTGCCGCTCAACTTTGGAAGTGGCTTCTCCGTGGTAGCTGGCACAGAACTAAGCATACAAAATCATTTGACGATAAAAGGTACCAGTCCGATGTTCTCCGCTTATGGCTTTGTGGGGATGCGTTGGGCGATGGATGGGTTTTGAGAGGAGGGGGGGTAATGAAGAATGATTAATGTTTAATATTTAATGTTTAATGTTTAATGTTTAATGTTTAATGAAGAATAAGGAATGGGGGTTGAAGAGAGTCCCACTTTGAAGGAAAATTTCTCGGTTTTAATTTTTACTACAGAAGATACTTTTACCTCTACCTGAACATAGTTATTGCTACTGAACAACAAAGAGCTACGATACCAAACAAGAGAGACTTATCCCACAAAATACAACCAATATATTATGAGAAGAGTTCTACTACTCGTTATTACTTCCCTCCTACTCTATCCTGTTTTTGGTCAACAGCCTACCTACAATTATAAGGACAAATCAAAGAAGGATTATTTTCTAATTCTCGACGATGCGCGCTTAGATTTTGGCATCAAATTCACGAGCATCATTGCCTTGGACGATCGCGCCAAACTATCCTCCAACCCTCACTTCCAAGCCATGTGGAATCTCATTAAGTTGGGTGCTTCATTGGAGTCCCTACTACAAGGGAATGAAGATCCTATTAATGATATCAATCTGGGGGAAGAGTTTGGACAAAATGGGTATAATAAAACAGTACTCACGGCCTTTCTGAGTTATGGCTTCGGTGAATCTTCAGATGTCAAAATCCCGACTCACTTTTTCGAGCTGGCGGTGAGTCCTGGCTATTTTAAGCAGGGCAAGAAGGGCATGAATTTGCATTTTGATTACCGTGGAAATATCCTCAAAACGCCGTATGGGGCCGGAGGCAATAGCATTGGGCGATCATTTGATTATGAGGTATTCGTTGGTGCGCGTACCGGATTCGATTGGAGTTTCAGTCGTTCAGAAAGCGAGGCGGGTTTCTTTAATCATCTCAATAACGAAATTGAGCGAATTGCTTTTGATAATGAATTTACGGCCGCTCAGCTCATCAAATTAGAAGACCTGGCTGAAACAAGTAAGGTTCTTTTACCCGAAGATGTGGGAGGTGGAGCTTTTCATATTGGTCCCATTGCGGGAGCAACCGTATCCAAAAAAATCGGGAAAACCTTCCAAGCTTTTGCGAGTGGCATCGCCTTTTATGACATGATGGATTTGGCGGTGGGCAAAAGTGACCAGGAAAATAAACGGAGCCAACATTCCTTTTCTATTATGTTGGGCGTGAGTATGACGATTGGTTCTGAAGGCTCGGTGAATACAAGTTTCTTTTAAGCTAAGTAAAAGCTCAGACTTCAGAAGTTATCTCAATCCTACCCTTGATAACTTCTGAAGTCTTGTTAGCAATTACTCCGTCCGAATCGCTTCTATGGGATTTCCCTTAGCGGCTCGTATCGCCTGGAAGCTAATCGTAACAACAGCAATTAGAATGGCTAATATACCTGACCATAAGAAATCCATCCAACTGATTGGAGTTGGGTAGGCGTAATCCTCTAGCCATTTGCTCATCATATACCACGCAATAGGCATGGCCAGCACGAAAGAGATGAGAACAAGCAGTAAGAAGTGACTGGTCAACAATTGGATTAAGCTATTCACGGAGGCACCCAATACTTTCCGAATGCCAATTTCTTTACTCCTTTGCTCAGCCATAAAAGCGGATAAGGCAAATAAGCCCAGACAAGCTACAATGATGGCCAGAATAGCGAAGCTGCTAAAGATGCGTTCCATACGCTGCACATCCGCATACATATAAGCATAGCTTTCATCTAGAAAGGTATAGCGAATGGGTTGGTGCGGTGCAAATTGGTCCCAGCTAGCTGTCACCTCTGCTAGGAGTGTTGATATATCACTACTATTGACCTTCGCTGAAATGATGTTAGCACTATTACCGATTGACATACATAAGGGGCCAATTTCACTTTTGAGAGACTCAAAGTGGAAGTTTTCCACTACCCCAATAATAGGCCAGCTGGCGCCCGAATTAGTAATGCGTTGCCCGATTGGATTTTCTAATTGCAATCGATCGACCATCTCTTGATTGACGAGCACCCCTTGCGAATCGGTAGGCATTTCAATCGAAAAATCTCGTCCCGCCACGATTTTCATTCCCATGGTCTTGACATAGTCGTGATCAATCCGCCACATCTGGCCAGATACGGGTTGATCTTCATTTACTTTGCCTTCTTTCCAAAATCCATTTCCATTTCGTTTGGTACCTGTAATCGGCAAATAATCACTGACAGACACCTCCTTGATCATGGGCATGTTCAGGAGGTTCTGTTTGAATGTAGCCACTTTATCATCCAGTGTATTGGCTCCTTGTATCAGTAATACCTGATCTTTATCGAATCCTATTTCCTTATGGAGGATAAATTCCATTTGCCGATGAATAATAGCCGTACCAATGATTAAAATAATGGAAGTGGTAAACTGAAAAATAACCAGGCCGCTGCGCATACGTGAGCTTTTGCTCCCCATGCTGATGGCTCCTTTCAGTACATTGATGGGTTTAAAAGCTGACAAATAAATAGCTGGATAAAGGCCCGCCAGGAGGCCTACGCCAATAGCCGCGGCCAACAAAGTGGGGTAAAGGCCCCAGGCTGTCCAAGGGAAAGTAAGTGTTTTACTCGCTAACTCATTGAAAAAAGGCAATAAGCCCCAGGCCAATAAGGTGCCCAAAATAAAAGACATCAGACTAAATAAAATAGACTCGGTGAGAAACTGATTGATCAAATTGCTTCGAAATGAGCCCACGACCTTACGCAAGCCTACTTCTTTAGCCCTATTGGCAGATTTAGCGGTAGAAAGATTGATAAAATTGATGGTTGCAATGAGCAGGATAAAGACCGCAATGCCTCCAAATAACCAAACAAACCGGATGTCACCGTGCGATAACCTATCGTGAACACCATTCGATGTTAGGTGAATATCAGCAATGGGTTGCAGGTCAAAACCAATCCCTTTTAGCTCTTCTCTAATGGCCAAATTCCCCTGCGCTATCTCATCAGGAATTACATACTTCTCAACGATGCCCATCAATTTCTCTTCTAGCTGCACCGCATCGGTTCCGGGCTTCACTTTAATATAGGTATGATAATTGGAAGCGCGCCAAAAGTTTTGTTCGCCTTCCCAAAACTCTTGGTCTTCCATGGTGCGCCAAAAGTCAAATTGGTGAAGGTGAGAATTACTTGGTAGGTCCGCCATTACCCCTCCGATTTTATACGGTCGAGAGAGATCATTATTTAGAATCAGGTTTTTCCCTACCGGGTCTTGATTAGGAAAGTACTGCTCGGCCTTACTTTGGGAAAGCACGATGGTATTGGGCTGGTCTAAGGCATGTTCCAATTCTCCATACACCATCTCCACTTGCAATATTTCCAACAGTGCTTGATCAGCAAAGATGAATCCTTCTTCATGCGTATTCTCGCGCCGCTCCTCTGGCCGCACCTCTGTACTCCGCGCACCGAAAAGCGGGCTAGCTAAAAATCGTCCAGCAGCTTCTATTTCTGGGTAATCCTCTATCAATACTTTCGCCAAAGGAGCTGGGAAATGCACTCCTCTATCTGTTTTCCCTTCTATCGTTCTAGTACCCAGTAAGCGATAAATTTGCTCATTATCTGGATAGTGCTTGTCATAACTCAATTCATCTTTGATATACAGCGCAATCAACAAACAAGCGGCTACGCCCAAGGCAAAACCCCCAATTTTAATTACACTGTACATCTTTTGCTTCAGCAATTGCCGCCAGGCAATCTTGAAATTGTTTTTTAATAACATCGGTGATAGATTTGGATTGAAATGCTTGATTGTAGATAAGCGAAAAGAGCGCAGCACGTCCCACGCGAAGCGCCGACGGGCAACTTCCAGTCCAAGGTCTTTTATTCTTTTATCAAATAATTCATAGGCATCCCCTTGGATTTCTTCCAATAATTCAGGGCGGCAATACCATTCCAAAAACCGGTCGGCCCACCTAGGAGGTCTTGTCGGAGGGGGCTTCATAGTAGAAAGGATTTGAACAGTCGATGGGCGTGATCTCTACGCATAGAATAACATTTACAAAAGTAAAAGTAATCTATTTCTTTCACTTTTGCAAATGTTACTAAATCAAGGTACTCCGTATTATTCTACCCGCAAAATCCCACGCATACTGGCGGCATGCCCAGGAAAGGTACAAACGTAAGGATAATCGCCAGGTTTACTGGGCACTTCGAAAAAGATGATATCATTACTATTGGGTGTCAACAAGGTGGTGTGAAAGAGTACATCATCAGAATCAGGGATAAAGCCTTTCTCCTGTCCTTCCAAGCCTAGTGCTACGGCCTGTTCACCGACAGCATCAGCTTTTCCGGGTTTAACCAAGAGAAAATTATGCATCATATCATCCGGATTATTGAAGGTCAATTTTACTTTACTCCCGGCTTTGACAGTGATCAAGGTTTTATCAAATAACATTCCCGCCTTTGACCCTAGATCAATGCTTTCATCGGGTCCATCAGTCCAAGAAGCAGGTATAGCTGTTATTCTTTTTGGGCTAACGATATTGGTATTCACGCCATCAGTAGTACTATGCTCGCTATGGTTCGCCATGTCCATTTTGTCCCCTTTAGGAATCCGGTTGAGGGTGTAATAAGCCAAAGGGTGAACCAGTGGTTTGCCTGCTTTGTTTTTTACCCCATTGGCCTTAATTTCATAGACATAGCCTAATCTCATGCCGGGGATATACAAGCGAGCACTTAATCCATCGGCTGCTACTTCAACTTTATCGATAGGTCGTTTTTCTAAGTCCACGACTGGACTACCATAATTATGGCGATACAAATAAGTGAAATCAGAAATCGCATAAGCTGAAGGATCAGCCGCTTTAGCTTTGTCTACCGCCTCTGTAAAATGAACCAAAAAACCATCCGGCTGAATATTGATATCACGAATTTCAAAGGGCGTTTTACCGTTATAAACTAAACGTTCTATACCGTAGGGTGATTTACCCGTAGAAGCCCAGCCACGATTGGTCATTCCCACATACAAAGACTGGTCTGGGCCCCATTCAAAACGCAATACCCCAGAAGAGAATCCTTCGCGGAAAGGAATGCATGCCCCTTGATATACGCCGTCTACTTTCTCTTGGACGACTCGCATAATTTTACTGTGCCCTTGATCACCTACTAATAACTGCCCTTTGAAGGGACCAAATTTATCATGATCAATCAACAAGACATCAGAAGTAGATATTCCCATCAAGGTATGTGGAAACCATACACTGGGTGGCTTCACGGCAGCTTGTTTTTCTTTATAAGAATACAGGGAATAACCCAAGGTATCGGTAATATCTGCCATACTCAAGTTGATAGGCGAACCAGGCTCTCCACTCCACTTCAAGCCTTCAGGATGTCCTACAAAGTCGCCTTTCTCAATATGTGTCATCCGACCCGACCCAACCCAGTCTCCTTGGTTTTCTGTATAGAAAATATCACCCGCTTCATTGGCACCAAAGCCAGCTGGAGATCGCATGCCTACCGCTAGTGGTGTCATTTTTCCTTCCGGTGTAACCTCTAGCATCCAACCGCGCCACTTGGATAGGCTGGCCCCACGGCCGACCCACCCTAGGTTTAGGGTGATGATCATATTTCCATTGGGCTTGATCAGTGGCCCATAAGAATATTCATGGTAATTACCGGCCAAAGGCCAACCGTATACTTTGCGATAACTATCGGCTTTGCCATCCTTATTTTTATCGACTATTCGAGTCAATTCTGCCCGTTGGGTGCAATAGTATCCGCCATCTTTATAGGCCAAACCCAGTGGCTCATGTAAACCATGCGCGAAGCGAACAAACTTGGGCGCAGCACTGGCTGGGTTTTCAATCGTCCAAATTTCTCCCCGTCGTGTACAAACGGCCAATTTACCGTCCTCATCGAAGGCCAAACCGCCGGCTTCGAGGATCACATCTTCTGGGATATTTACTTTCTTGATCGTATAATAATCAGCTTCCCTTTGTAAAGCGGGAACTTGTGCATGTAGGCTCGTAAATCCTAGGGCAAAAAGTAAAAGAAAAGAATATATTTTAGCTAACATTTTTCTACATTTTAAACATCAAATAAAGGGAAGCATTTACCAAATTAAGGTATACTGCACCGATGATTTGCCCGTCAAGGGCACTAGCAATTGATCCTTATCAGGGCCTCCAATTTCTGCCCCCTCTGCATCAATATAATAATGACCATCTATCCGGTACCAGCCCGACTCCAAGGCCTCAATATGACCTGCTGCCAGGCGCATATACTGATTAGGTTTTGCAGCACCCTCTACTATCTTGACTGTTCTTTCAATATTCCCATCGGGCGTAGGCAAAATATGATCCGTGAATAACACCTCATCTGCTCGATAGCGAAAAACGGGATAACCAGCTGCATCAATATCATATCCCTCTATCAAAAACGAGGTGGGTATATCGGCTGGCCAATCGGCTGTGAGTCCACTCAACTGGGCGACGGGTACCCCCGCAGAGACCTCCACACTAGCATTTCCAGGCACCAAAACCTGTCCATGCCCCCTTCCTACCCACATGTCCGTCACATCCGCGAATTCACCTCGCCAAGCTTGCAGTAGTGTCCCTTCTTCCAAATCATAGGTAAAATGAACCCCGGTGGGGCTACCGACCGAGATAGGGAAATTGCGTTTTACGCCCTTATGATGTACAAAGCTGCGTATCAATTCTGGGCCGGCTTTGGGGTTTATCACTAGCATTTTCCGGGTTCTGGCAGGGCCAGTTTTTTCTACCAGCCCTAGACGTTGACGCCGTATACTGGGGCCTTCATAATAAATGGCCAGTTTTTTACCCCACACATCCTGATAATAAGACAGGTCGAAGGCATGTGTTCCGGCGGTGAGCGTTACCAAAGCCCGCTCTGTTCCTATTCCCGGTTCTCCATCGTTGTGCACTACTAGTGCTCCATCAATACTTAGATCACCTCCATCGTCAATCTGTGTTTCGAAAAGGTAGTCTCCAGTTACAGGCACTTCCAATTGGGCGCTGAATGTCATGCCATACTTATCAGAGGGGCTTTCTCTTTCCACATTCAGAGTAGACTGTTCACCACTCTCAACTACAGCTACTGTATCAAACTGCGGCAAACGATCCCAATTCCCTTT
>Ga0070726_10002838_pt1 | contig 15238 bp, 13 predicted proteins | sample tdAd471_FD_67275 | JGI IMG/M metagenome (GOLD analysis project Ga0070726, IMG submission 67275) | Marine sediment microbial communities from the Atlantic coast under amendment with organic carbon and nitrate - tdAd47.1 | ecosystem: Environmental > Aquatic > Marine > Coastal > Sediment | place...
TGCGGGCCAGCCGTGAGGCCGGTCGCCGCGGCTACCACGTGCACGTGCTGCTGGCTCCCTCGGGGGTCCCCCTCGACAGCCGCTTCACCCAGGGCGAGGTACCCTCGGCCCCGCAAATGCGAATTCGCTAGAGGGGTGGCGCCTCGGGGGTCATGAGTCCGCGCAGGCGGCTCTCCAGCGAGTGCCGACAGAGCGCGAACACCGCCGGATCCCGGAAGAGCTGGAACGCGCCGTTGGCGCTGCCCATCAGCGACTGCAGCTCGAACGCCAGGGTCAGCGGCTCGACCCCGGGCACCAGGTGCCCGGCGTCGAGGGCCATTTGGATCCGGCGCTGGAGCCGCCCGCTGAACACGAGGATCAGCTCCTTGATCACGTCCTGGATCGGACCCGGACGCCCGGCATACTCCGACGCGACCCGCTGGAACAAGCAGCCGCCGTCGGCGACCGTCGTCTCTGCGTATCGCAGCCAAGAGTCACAGAGCCCCCACAGCCGCGGTAACCCCTCGGGGGTGGCGTTGGAGGGCTCGACCACGGTCGCCACGAACAGCTCTCGAAAGGCCCCCAGCACCGCGAGCTGCAGCGCCTCCTTGGTGGGGAAGTGCGAGAACAGACCGCTCTTGGAGACGCCCACCGCCTGCGCTACGCGACCGAAGCTGATCGCCTCCAGGCCCTCGGTGGACGCGATCGCCGTCGCCGCCTCGAGGATCGACTCTCGGGTGCGCTTGCCCTTGGGCGTCCGGCTCCGCGTCCCCGCCGCCACTAGGGCTTCCGCGCCGGGGTCCCGTAGCGCGAGAGGCTCCCGCTGGCCGCGTCCTGGGCCGCCCGCGTGCCGTCGACCAGCCCCTGGCTGTCGGCACGCACGCCGAGGTGGTGTTCGAGCCAGGCCGTGGCGTAGCGTCGCGAGACCGTGCGCACTTCCTGCGGAGCCCGGGTCCGCGACCAAAAGGGGAAGCGCAGCGGGGTGAATTGCCAGTAGCCAATGTCGTAGTCGGTGACCGTCAGGTGCTCGGCGCGCGCGATCTCGACGTAGAGCCGCTGAGGCGTGTTGAGGGTGTTGAACGCCGGCCGGGCGAATCGCGAGGCGCGCACGATCGGGTCGAACTGGGCGCCGACCACGAGCATGGGGATCCGGACCTGGCTCGCGCGCTGCAGGAGCAACGTCCGCCACTCGCCCTCCTGGCAGCCGGGGGTCAACGCCACCGCGACCTTGACCCGCCGATCGCTGGCCGCGAGGCAGGTCGTCGTCGACCCCCCGTAGGAGTGCCCCATGACCGCGAGCTTGCTCAGGTCGAGCAAGCCGAAGAGCGGCGAGTTGGGGTTCGCGGCGGCGGCGAACAGGCCGTCGATCGCGGTCTTGCCCGCCCGCTCCCAATGGCTCAGGTCGAGGTCGTAGCGATCGATCTGATCGAAGTTGGCCACCGCGAACCCGCGGGAGGCGAGGTTCTCCACCAGCCCGGTGTAGTGGCTGGGCTGGGCGGACCAGCCGTGCACGAAGAGCACCACCGGCCACGCCTTGTGGTTGGCCTGGGGCAGGGTCACCTCGAGGTTCGAGGGCGTCCCGTCGGGCCGCTGGAGACCGGCGAGGGTCACCTTCGTCACGGCCTCCGGCCCGTCTTGCGCGGGGTCCTGGGCCCCCGCCACGCTCACCGCGCAGAGCGCGAACACCACCAACGACACGACACGAATCACGAACCAACGCTCCCGTCCCAGCTCTTCGGCGGAGAGGATAGGGAGCGGCTGGCCCAGGGTCCACAAAAAAACCGACCGGTCGCTCTTTTTGCGCAGCCAACTGTTCGGCAATGACTTACGCAGCCCAAAACTGGGCGTGCGTTCCTTCGGCTGAGCTGCTTGGCAGCCCGAAGCCCGTCCAGGCTGAACGCTCCGGCAGAACCCGAGGCGCCACCGCTCTGGCCCACACCTTGCCTCGGGTAGGCGACACGAGGCGACGCATGCACCGCAGACACCAAGGCCTGATCGACTACGCCGTGATCGCGGGGCTGGTCGCGCTCGGGCTGCTGCTCGTTGCCAGCCAGTTCCGAGCGGCGATCACCCAGCCCCGAGCCCAGACCGCCCCAGCGGCGACCGCAACACCCAGCAAGGCGCGGTAGCTACTCCCAGCGGAACAGCCAGGCCCCGATCACGCCGAACACGCCCGTCATCACCACCAACGCGGCGAGGTCCGGCGCCACGTCGAGCAGGGTCGCCCCGTCGTTGAGGATCGCGCGCGCGGCGGAGGTCATGTGGCTCAGCGGGAAGAGCTTGGCCAGCAGCCGCACCCACTCAGGGCTCCCTTCGAGGGAGAACCACACCTCGGACATGAACATCATCGGCCAGGAGAAGAGATTCAACAGCCCGCCCGCCAGCTCTTCGCTCGCGGTGCGCGAGGCCACGAGCAACCCCAACGAGATCAAGCTCGTGGCCCCCACCGCGAACACGGTCAACACGGCCAGGTGCGAGCCCACGACCTGGAACCCGATCAGCGCGTAGCTGCCGAAGTAAATGATCGCGGTCACCACCAGCACCAGCAGCATCCGCGAGCCGACCTGGGCCGTGAGGAACTCGAAGGCCGTCACCGGCGTCGCCTTGAACCTGCGCAAGACGCCGTTCTTGCGGTAGCGCACGATCACGTAGCCCACGCCGAACAAACAGGAGAACATCATGTTCATCCCCAGCAGCCCGGGCAGCAGCCAGTCCACGTAGCGGATCTCGCGCCCCTCCACCGTGGACTTGATCGGCCGGGGGCCCTCCGTCGCGCCCCACAGGATCCGCTCGACGAGGTAGCCCTGGGGCGAGCTGGAGTTGACCCAATAGCGCGGCGGGTCTCCGGCGGCGACCAGCATGTCGAACTGGTGCCGACTGAGCTTGGCCAACGCAGCCTGCTCGTCGTCCACGGGCACGAACTGAATGTGCGCGGTCTCGGCGAAGCCGCCCTCGAGTTCGCCCAACACCGCGACCTTGAACACGTTCTGCTCGTCGACGGTGAACATGTAGGCGAAGCCGAAGACCACCAGGAACGGGAACGCCAGGTTCCACATCAGCGACGCCCGGTCGCGCACGAACTCCTTGTTCCGCGCGACCAGCACCGCCCACAGCCGCTTGAGCGCGCTCACCCGCGGAGGTCCTTCCCGGTCAACTGGAGGAACAGGTCCTCCAGGGTCGGCGTCTCGACCTGCAGGTGGTCGAGGGGGACTGCGGCCTCGACCAGGCGCCGCATGGCGTCGCTGACGTCGGTGGTCTCGATCGCCACGGAGCCCGCGCTCTCACGAATCGGATAGGGGAAGTCGGCGGGGAAGGCGTCGGCGCCCAGCGGGAGGCGCACGAACACGGTCTCGAAGGTCGACTTCAGCAGCCGGTCCGGTGAGCCCTGCGCAATGATCCTCCCGCGGTCCATGATCGCGATCTCGTCGCAGAGGACCTGGGCCTCCTCCATGTAGTGGGTCGTGAGCAGGATCGTCTTGTCGCGCTGCTGGATCAGCTTGATCAGCTCCCAGAAGTTGCGCCGCGCCTGAGGGTCGAGGCCGGTGGTCGGCTCGTCGAGGAACACCACCTGGGGGTCGTTGACCAACGCCAGCGCGAGCAAGAGCCGCTGCCGTTGCCCCCCCGAGAGCTTCTTGTGGTCGCGCTCGAGGTAGTCCCCCAACGCGCAGGTCTGGATCAGCTCGTCGACGTCGGCGGTGCGGCGGTAGAGGTTGCCGAACAGCTCGAGCACCTCGCGCACCGTGAGGTTGTCGGGGAGCGAGGTCGACTGGAACTGGATCCCGGCCTCCTGCTTGAAGTCCCGCCCGATCGGCTCGCCGCGGAACAGCACCCGCCCCGACGTGGGCTGGGTCACCCCCTCGAGGATCTCGACGGTGGTCGTCTTGCCCGCGCCGTTGGGCCCGAGCAGGCCGAAGCACACGCCCTCCTCGAGGGCGAAGCTGACCCCGTCCACGGCCTGCACGCCGGGGTAGGTCTTGATCAGGTTCTCGGCGGCGAGGATCGGCATGGTTACAGCGGACGCTGAGTCCAGCGCAGGGTGGCGCGGATCGGCGCGTGGTCGGAGAGGGCCCGCCCCTTGGCGTCCTCGAACCCCGGCGCCACGCCCCACGCGCGAACCCCGAGCTCGAGCCCGGCCCCGCTGCGCACGAGCACGCGGTCGATCCGCCCGCAGCAGGCCTCGCGGCTGACCAGGCAGGCGCAGCGCAGCCCGGTGGCCTCCAGCCAGCGAGTCAGCACCGCGCCGTCACGCTTGCGGCTGGCCTTGAGGTTCGTGTCGCCGAGGAAGAGCACCGCGCGCCCCTTGGAGCGGCCTTGCATGGCCGCGATCAGCTGCCGGACCTGGTCCGCACGGGCGACCGCGTCGTCCTTGCCGCCGCCAGCGTCCATGTGCGAGGTGTAGACGTCGAGCTCCACGCCGGGGCTGAGCTCGAGCCGCACGAGGAGGAAGCCCTTGGAGGCCAGCCCGTCGCTGGCTCCAGCGAGCACCCCGCTGAACGCGCGAAAGTGCTCGCGGTAGACGCTCAGCTTTCGCGCCCGGGCAAAGCACGCGAGCCCCGAGCCGTAGACCCGCCCGGTGAGGGCGTCGTAGAAGCTGGCGCGAGTCGGGAAGCGGTTCGCGGCCAGCAAGGCGTGCCCACCCTCGACGAAGTCCTCCTGCAGCCCCACGATCGCGAACGGCTGCAGCTTGGGCCCGATCGCGCGCAGGCGCTGGAGGGTGTCGTCTCCGGTGACCACGGAGGGCAAGCCGTGGACGTTGTAGGAGACGACCTCCAGCTCACCGCCCAACGGCGCCTGCGCCAGGCACACCCCGGCCAGGATCAGCGGAAGCAACGCGCAGCGGATCACGGGCGACCTCTCAAGCCGCCAGGCTACCAGCCGCGCGCCGCCGCAGGATCAGCGACGCGGCGAGCACGAGCAGCGTGGCGCCCCCCACGTAGCCGGCCAGCGCTCGGAACACCCACTCCACGCTCAGGCCCAGGTCGAAGGCCTTCCCCAGCAGAAACGGCGAGAGCGAGGTGGCGAAAACGGCCACCGCAGTCGCGAGCGAGCGGATCGCCCCCAGGTGCACGACGCCGTAGACGTCGGCCCACATGGCGCCGACCACGTTCGCCCCATACCCAATGCTCAGCCCTGAGCCCACGAAGAGCGCGATCAGCGCCGCGGGGTGGTCGCCGACTGCGACGGCGGCCAGCCCCAGCCACAACGGAATCAGGAAGGTCGGCAGCAAGCGAACGCTCCCCAGCCGGTCGACCCACGGCCCGGTCAGCAGCGACGCGCTGACCCGGACACCGGCGAAGACCACGAAACTGATCCCCAGGAGCTCCTCCGACCAGCCCTTCTCCTCGATCAGGAAGATCTGGTGGAAGAACACGCCGGTCAGCACGAAGCCGTTGCAGAGCACGGCGGGCAGCAGCGCATAGAACACGGGGTCCCGCAGCACCTCGCCCCGCGTCCACTGCTTCGGCCGGTTTTCAGGGGGCCTCTCCGAGGCCCCCTCGCCTGGTTCCATGGGGGGCCTCTCCGAGGCCCCCTCGCCCTCGCGGCTCAGCCGCTCGGGCTCACCCCCAACGGGCTGAGGGCTCACGCTTTCAGGGAGCCTCTCCGAGGCCCCCTCGCCTGGTTCCATGGGGGGCCTCTCCGAGGCCCCCTCGCCCTCGCGGCTCAGCCGCTCGGGCTTACCCCCAACGGGCTGAGGGCTCACGCTTTCGCTGGTCGTTCGCGCTTCGAAGGCGGCGTGGCGTTCGCCGTGGCCCCGGAGCAACCATGCCACCAGCGGGACCTGAAGCGCGAGCAGCACCACCCCGTTGATCCCCCACAGGGTGCGCCAGTCGAGCCCGCCCAGAGCCGAGAGCACCACCAACGGCAGCACGCCCTCGCCGATCGCGAAGCCCATGCTGGCGACACTCATGGCCGTCGCCCGCCGGCCCTCGTAGTAGCGCGCCATGGAGGTCATGGCCGTGTGGCTCATGAGCCCCTGCCCGAACAGCCGCAGCCCGAAGAACACCACCCCCAGCACCGCCGCGGTCGGCACGAGGGCCATGCCGAAGCAGGCGGCCGCCAGCGCCACCGCGATCACCGCCGCGAACACCCGCAGGTCGACGAGGTCGAGCTTGCGCCCGGCCCAAGTCAGGCAGGCCGCGCTGCACAGGGTCGCCAGTGAGTAGAGTCCGCCGTAGTCCGAGTTGCTCAGCTCGAACGCCGCCTTGAGCTGCTTGGCGAACAGCGAGACGAAGAACGTCTGCCCGAAGCTCGAGGAGAGCGCGACCACCACCCCGAACGCCAGGAACCTGCGCTCGGTCCGCACGAAGCTCAGGTAGCCGCTCACGTCACCTCGGCCGCCGAGTATAGGCCTGCGCCGCACCCCGGAGACAGAGCCGGAGGCAGAATCAGAGGAAGAGGCGGGACTACCCTGACCTGGCCAGCCGCTCCCCCTCGAGCTTCACCAGCTTGCCCCGGTAGAGCTCCGCGTAGCGCCCGCCCCGGGCGAGCAGCTCCTGGTGCGTGCCCGACTCCACGATCCGCCCCGCGTCGATCACCAGGATCCGATCGGCGTTCTTGATCGTCGAGAGCCGGTGCGCGATCACGAACGCGATCCGGCCGACCAGGACGGTGTCCACTGCGGCCTGGATCAGGCGCTCGGTCTCGGTGTCCACCGAGGAGGTCGCCTCGTCGAGCACGAACACCTGGGGGTCAGCGAGGATCGCCCGCGCCAACGCGATCAGCTGCCGCTGCCCCGTGGAGAGCCGGCTCCCGCCCTCACCCACCTGGGCCTCGTAGCCCTCGGGCAGCCCGCGCACGAAGGCGTCGGCCCCCACCAGCCGCGCCGCCTGTTCGACCTCAGCGTCCGTGGCGTCGAGGCGCCCGTAACGGATCGCCTCGCGCACGGTGCCCGAGAACAGGTGCGGCACCTGCAGCACCACCGAGAGGTTGCTCTGCAGCCAGGCCAGGCTCCGCTCGCGGTAGTCGACGCCGTTGATCCGGATCTCGCCCGCGGTGGGCTCGTAGAACCGCCCCAGCAAGCTCGCGATCGTGCTCTTGCCGCCGCCGGTGGCGCCCACGAGCGCGATCGTCTGCCCCGCCTCGACCTCGAGATCGAAGCCCTGGAGCACGGGCTCGCCGGGCACGTACGCGAAGTCGACCCCCGCGAACTCGATCCGCTCGATCCGCGCGTCGCCGCCGTCGACGGCCACGTTGGGCGGGCGCTCGCGGCCCTCCCACTCGGCGAGCCGCGCCAGGACCTCGTCGGAGTCGCGAATCTCGGGCACGGTCTCGAGCAGGCCCTGCACCCGCTCGGCCGCGGCCTGGGCTGACTGCAGGAGGGTGAAGCGCTCGGCGAGCTCCTGGATCGGCATGGTGAACCGCGCGGCGAGCTGCATGAAGGTCACCAGGGTGCCCAGGGTCAGCCCCAGGCCGTCGACGGCCACGCCGCCGCGCCACAAGGCGAGGCCCACGCCGAGCGCCCCGAGGGTCATCACGCACGGCAGGTAGACCGCCGACTGCAGCGCGTTGCGCATGGAGTGCGCGTACATGTCCGTCGAGTTCACTTGGAACTCGTCGAGGTTCCCCTGCTCGCGGACCAGCGCCTTGGTCGTGCGCACGCCCATCAGCGCCTCGTTGTAGTTCGCGGTCAGGATCGCCGCGGCCTTGCGCACCAGGCGCGAGCTCTCGAGCATCTTCCGCTGGAAGGCCCAGCTCAAGATCGTCAGCGGGGGCACGATCACCAGCACCACCAGCGCCAGGCGCCAGTCGAGGAGCAGCATCGCGAGGGTGATCCCCAGCACCAACGACCCGCCCCACACCAGGTCGAGCAGGAACCAGGGCAGGAGCGAGCTCAGCTTCTCGCAGTCCGACGTCAGCCGGGTCACCAGCCAGCCCACCGGCCGCTTGTCGAAGTAGGCGAAGGGCAGCTCCTGCAGGCGCTCGAAACCGCGGGTTCGCAGGTCGTAGGCGACCCCGGTCGAGGCCAACCCCGCGCAGCGGATAAAGGCCCACACGCAGAACGCGAGCAGGGCGAAGGCCCCGGCGTAGGCGGCCCCGTAGCCCCAGAGCTGACCCCCGGCGTCGCCGGCGATCGCGGCGTCGATCAGCCACCCGGTGAGCACGGGCACCGCCACGTCCACCCCGGCCACCAGCAACCCGGCCACCCCGAGCACGCCGAGGGGCATGCGGTAGGGCCGCGCGTGACGCAGGAGCCGGGCCCAGAGGCCCCACTCCATGCGTCCCTTGTAGCGGTCGTCGTCTTCGTAGAGAACTGCAGCGCTCATGCTTGCCCCGCCATCGCAGGCTCTGCGGCCGTAGCCGCGGGTTCGATCTCGAGGGAGGTCTGCGCCTCCCACAGCCGCCGGAACGGCCCGTCCACGGCGCGCAGCTCGGCGGGGGTGCCGGCCTGCACGATCCGTCCTTCGCGCAGCACGAGGACCTTGTCCGCGTGGCGCACGGTAGAGACGCGGTGCGCGACCACGATCGTCGTCTGTTCTTCGGTCCGTGACTCGAGGGCGCGCAGGATCGAGGCCTCGGTCTCGGTGTCGACCGCGCTCAGCGAGTCGTCCATGATCAACAGCGCCGGCTCCTGCAGCAGCGCCCGAGCCAGGGCCACGCGCTGGCGCTGCCCACCCGAGAGCGTGACCCCGCGCTCACCGACCTGGGTCGCGTAGCCCTCGGCGAAGCCAGCGATGGTGGCGTGTATGCACGCCGCCTGGGTGGCCGCCACGAGCTGCTCCTCGCTGGAGTGCGGCGCGCCGAGCTTGACGTTCTCACCCAGACCCTTGGAGAACAAGAACGGCTCCTGGAGCACGACCGCGGTGTTGCGGCGCACGAGCTTGCGCTCGAGCCCGCTCAGCTCGCGACCGCCGAGGCGGATCGAGCCCTGCTCGTAGTCGTAGAGCCGCAGCAGGAGGTTCACGATCGTCGACTTGCCGCTGCCCGAAGGCCCGAGGATCGCCAGGGTCTCGCCCTGCTCGAGGCGGAACGACACGTCGTGCAGCACCTGCTGCTCGCCGTGGGCGAAGGAGACCCCCGCGAACTCGACGGTCCCGCTCAGCCGCTCGACGCCGCTCGGCGCGGGGTCGACCTCACGGGCCTCACCCAGGATCTCGTCGAGCCGCTCGAGGGCGACCACGGCCTTGCCGAGGTCGGTGAGGATTCGGCCCAGCTGACGCACCGGCCACATGAACAGGTTCACGGCGGTGAGGAAGTAGAAGAACGCGCCGACGGCCAGGCTCCCGTCGAGGATCAAGGCGATCCCGACCCCGACCACCAGCCCCTGCTGGGCAAAGCAGAGGAGGTCCGAGAGCGCCCAGAACCGCGCGAGGAGCACGTAGAGCCGGTTGTCCAGCTCGCGGTGCTCCCCGTTGGTCGCGTCGAACAGCGCGCGTTCGTGGGCCTGCCGGTTGAAGGCGCGCACGACCCGGATCCCCGTCAGGTTCTCTTGGATCCGGGTCGTCATTCGCCCCTCGGCCTCGTCGGCCGCGGTGAACGCGGCCTTCAGCCGCCCGAAGAACACGAACGAGAAGCCGCAGATCACGGGCACGAGCAGCAGCGAGGCCACGGTCATGCGCCAGTCGACGGCGAGCATCAGCGGGATCGGGATCAAGAGCATGGTCAGCGCGCGCCCGATCTCGACGACCTGGCTGGCGAGGAACTTGCGCAGGGTCTCCACGTCGGAGGTGCAGCGCTGGATCAGGTCGCCGGTGTCGGCCTTGTCGAGGGTCCGGCAGGGCAGGTGCTGCAGGTGGTCGTAGACCCGGTCGCGGATCCGACGCACGATCGACTGGCTGGCGTCGGCCGCCCAGCGGCTGCGGAGGTAGGTGAACACGCCGGCCAACGCGCTCAAGCCGAGGAACACCAGGGCCGGCAGCCACAGCCGGCCGCGCAGCGCCTCGGCGCCACCGAACCACTCGACCAGGGTCCGGGTGAAGCCCGAGGCCCGCGAGGGGTCGTCGACGAGCACGCCGTCGAGCACCGCCTGAGGGATCAAGGGCGCGAGGTAGAGGAAACAGGAGGCCAAGATCAGGGCCACGACGGCGGCGCCGTAGCGCAGCCGTTCGCCAGCGAGGGTCTGCCAAACCCTGCGAAGGGTGGGGGACATGGGGAGCCTTTTGCCCGTTGGGGGTGAGCCCCAGCAGCTTGCTGCTAGGGCGAGGGGGCCTCGGAGAGGCCCCCTGAAACGGGATCCTGAAGGTGGTACGGAGGGATCGTATGTGTCCCTCCCCTACCGAGACTTTAGCCCTGACTGTCACAGGAGTTGAGTGCCCGATTTCCGGCAGTCGAACGCCCTGCGCGTCGCGCACGCCGCGGGCCGTGGTACAACGACTTGGGAGGCGTGATGGTTCAGCCCACCAGCTCCAACGAGACCTGCGTGCTGCGCGACGTGACCCTCGGCAAGGGCGTACAGTACTGGAACTTCGTCAACCTCTACGGCTGCACGATCGGCGACGAGACCAAGATCGGGACCTTCGTCGAGATCCAGAAGAACGCCACCGTCGGCGCTCGCTGCAAGATCTCCAGCCACAGCTTCGTGTGCGAAGGGGTCACCATCGAGGACGAGGTCTTCGTCGGCCACGGGGTCCAGTTCATAAACGACGTCTACCCGCGGGCCACCGCGACGGACGGCGCGCTGGCCACCGAGGACGACTGGAGCGTGGTCCCGACCACCGTCCGCAAGGGGGCCTCGATCGGCACCGGCGCGGTGATCCTCGGCGGGGTCACGATCGGCGAAGGCGCCCTGGTCGGCGCCGGCGCGGTCGTCACCCGCGACGTGCCCGCGCACACCGTCGTCGCCGGCAACCCGGCGCGGGTCCTGCGCAACCTGCGTCCTACGACAGAAGGCCCCGTGACCCGAGTCCCCCCCTTCGACCTCAAGCGGCAAATGCAGCAGCTCAAGCCCGAGATCATGCCCGCCCTCGAGGCGGTGGTCGACGGCTGCGGCTTCAGCCTCGGGCCCCAGGTCCAGGCCTTCGAGCGCGACTTCGGCCAGCACCTGGGCGGCGCGGAGGTCGTCGGCGTCGACTCGGGCACCAGCGCGCTGCACCTGGCCTTGCTCGCCTGCGGCGTGGGCCCCGGAGACGAGGTGATCACGACCTCGCTGACCTTCGTGGCCACGGCCTGGGCGATCAGCTACTGCGGCGCGACCCCGGTCTTCGTCGATGTCGACCCCCAGACGCTGTGCATTTCCCCCGCAGCCGTGGGCGAGGCGCTCGCCGCGCACCCTCGAGCCAAGGCCGTGATCGCCGTGCACCTCTACGGCCAGGCCGCGGACCTAGACGCCTTGCTCGCGCTGACCGACGCCGCCGGGATCCCCCTGATCGAGGACGCCGCCCAGGCCCAGGGCGCCACCTACAAAGGCCAGGCCGTGGGGACCTTCGGCCGCGCAGGCTGCTTCAGCTTCTACCCGAGCAAGAACCTCGGCGCCGCCGGTGACGCGGGCTGCGTCTCCACCCGCGACCCCGAGGTCGCCGCGACGGTGCGCCACCTGCGCGACCACGCGCAACCCGAGCGCTACCTCCACGACCGGGTCGGCTTCAACTACCGCATGTCAGGCTTCCAGGGGGCGGTGCTCGGGGTCAAGCTCCGCTACCTCAACGCCTGGAACCGCCGCCGCCGGGCGATCGCCGAGCGCTACCTGGACGAGCTCGCGGACCTGCCGCTGCTGGAGCTGCCGTGCGTCGGCCCGCACAACGGCCACGTGTGGCACCAGTTCGTCGTCCGCCACCCCAATCGCGAGGCCTTCCGCGCCGAGCTCGACGCGGCCGGCGTCGGCACCGGCTTGCACTACCCGCGCGCGCTGCACCGCCAGCCGGCCTACGCCGAGCTAGGCCTGGGCGAGGGTAGCTTCCCCCACGCCGAGCAGGCCGCCGACGAGGTCTTGAGCCTGCCCATGTTCCCCGAGCTGACCAAGGCCGAGGTCGACTTCGTGATCGCCAGGGTTCAGGAGACGCTGGGGTGAGCGCGCCGCGCTACCTGGTCACCGGCGGCGCGGGCTTCATCGGCTCGTCCCTCTGCGCGCACCTCGTGCGCGGCGGCGCGCGGGTCGCCGTGCTCGACGACTTCGTCAACGGCTCGCGCGCCAAGCTCGCCGACGCGCTTCAGGAGGTCGGCGCCGACCCCGGCGACGTCGAGGTCCAGGAGGGCGACGTGCGCGACGCCAGCGCGGTCGCCCGCGCGGTCGCCCGCGCAGACGCTGTGTTCCACCTCGCCTGCCTCGGGGTCCGCCACTCGCTGAACCACCCCCGCGAGAACCACGAGGTCAACGCCAGCGGGACGCTGGTCGTGCTCGCGGCCGCCCGCGAGGCCGACGTCGCGCGCTTCGTGCACGTCTCCAGCTCGGAGGTCTACGGCACCGCGCGCAGCGTGCCCATGCCCGAGACCCACCCCTGCCGACCGCACACGGTCTACGGCGCCTCCAAGCTCGCCGGCGAGTGCTACGCCCGCGCCTACCACGACAGCTACGGCTACCCGACGGTGGTCCTCCGGCCCTTCAACGCCTACGGCCCCCGCGCCCACCACGAGGGCGACTCGGGCGAGGTGATCCCGCGCTTCCTGCTCCGCGCGCTTGCTGGCCAGCCCCCGGTGGTCTTCGGCGACGGGACCCAGACCCGCGACTTCTCCTACGTCGGGGACACCGCGCGCGGGATCGCCGAGGTCGGGCTGCACGCCGACGCCGTGGGGCAGACGGTGAACCTGGGCGCCGGCCGCGAGACCTCGATCCTCGAGCTCGCCCAGCAGATCCCGGCGCTGATCGGCGCCGAGCTGCAGCCGGTTCACGAAGCCCCGCGCCCCGGCGACGTGCTGCGCCTCTTCGCCGACGCGACCCTCGCCGAGGAGCGCTTCGGCTACCGGGCGGCGGTCGACCTCGCCGACGGGCTCCAGCGACTCCTGGTCTGGTACCGCGCCCAGGGTGCGGACGCTGCTGACCTGCTGGCCGACGCCCCCGTGCGGAACTGGGAATGAGCGAGCGGATCCCGATCGCGCTCCCCGAGCTGGGGGACGAGGAGGTCGCCGCGGTGACCCGCGTGCTGCGCTCGGGCTGGGTGACCCAGGGCCCGGAGGTCCGCGCCTTCGAGGAGGAGTTCGCCGCCTACGTCGGCGCCGAGCACGCGGTCGCGGTCTCGAACTGCACCACGGGGCTGCACCTGGCCCTGCTCGCGGTCGGGGTCGGCCCCGGCGACGAGGTGATCGTCCCCACCCACACCTTCGTCGCCACCGCCAACGCGGTCACCCACTGCGGGGCGACCCCCGTGTTCGCCGACGTGGAGCTCGAGACCTTCAACCTCGACCCCGACGACGTGGCCGGGCGGATCACGCCGCGCACCAAGGCGATCCTCGCCGTGCACCAGCTGGGCCTGCCCTGCGACCTGGCGCGCCTGGGCGAGCTGGCCCGCACCCGCGGGCTGGTGCTGCTCGAGGACGCCGCCTGCGCCGTGGGCAGCGAGGTCGACCTCGGCCAGGGTTGGGAGCGGATCGGCACCCCCCACGGGCGGATCGCGGCCTTCTCGTTCCACCCGCGCAAGATCGTGACCACCGGCGACGGCGGCATGCTCACCTTTCAGCGCGCCGAAGACGCCGAGCGCTGCCGCCGCATGCGCCACCAAGGCATGTCGGTCTCGGACACCGCGCGCCACGCGGCGAGCGACGTGATCTTCGAGAGCTACCACGCGCCTGGCTTCAACTACCGCCTGACCGACCTCCAGGCCGCCGTGGGCCGCGTGCAGCTGGCGGGGCTCCCCCGGCGGATCGCGCGCCGGCGCGAGCTGATCGCGCGCTACCGCGAGCTGCTGGGCGGAGCCCCGGAGTTGGCCTTGCCCCAGGAGCCCAGCTGGGCGCGGACCAACGGACAGAGCTTCTGCGTGCGGCTGACACCCGCCTGCCGCCACGAGCAGCGCGCGGTCATGCAGGGGCTGCTCGACCGCGGGGTCAGCACCCGCCGCGGCGTGCATTGCTGCCACCTCGAGCCGGCCTACGCCGGCGGCGAGCGGCCCGACCTCGCGCGCTCGGTCGAGGCCCGCGACCGCGGGATCATGCTCCCGATCTACGCCGCGCTCAGCGACGCCGAGGTCGAGCGCGTGGCCCGCACCCTGCTCGAGGTCGTGGGCTAGCTACAGCGCGATCCGCTTCCCGCCGGAGGCCAGCGACTCCGAGAGCGCGCTCAGCACGCGCACCACCTCGACCCCCAGCGCGCCGGGGGAAGTGGGCTCGCCCTCCCCGCGCAGGCAGGCGACGAGTTCGTCGGTCTGCACCGCCAGGGCCTCGCGCCCGGCAATGTAGGGCGCCCGCATGTCACCGTGGCGGTATTCGGGCAGCGCCGCGCGGCGGGAGACGTCGTCGTCGATCTCGATCCCGCGGTCGTAGACGTGGATCTTCTCCGCGGGGTCGAGGTCGTTGTAGACGAGCATGCTCTTCGTCCCGGCGACGATCGTGTGGCGGATCTTCACCGGCGAGAGCCAGTTGACGTGGGCGTGAGCCACCAACCCTCCACCGAAGTCGAGGTGGACCATGGCGATATCGGCCAACCCCGAGGGGGTGTGCGCGGCTCCGGTCGCGAGCACCGACTCGGGAGAACGCCCCAGGAGGTGCAGGAAGATCGAGACGTCGTGGGGCGCGAGGTCCCAGAGCACGTCGTGGTCGTGGCGAAACAGCCCGAGGTTGATCCGCACCGCGTCCAGGTAGAGCAGCTCGCCCAGCTCGCCGTCGTCGAGCTGCCGTTTGATCTCGCGAACCTCGGGAGTGAAGAGGTAGGTGTGATCGACGAACAGCCGCTTGCCAACCTGCCCAGCCAGCGCCAGCAGCGCCTCGGCCTCAGCCAGGTCCCCGGTCAACGGCTTCTCGACGAGCACGTGCCTGCCCGCCTCGAGGGCCGCCTTGGCCAGGGGGAAGTGGGTCGGGATCGGGGTCGCCACGGCGACCAGCTCCACGGCGGGGTCGGCGAGGACCGGACCCAGCTCCGCCGCGCGCTGCACCCCCGGCCAGTCCTGAGCCGCGCGCTCACGGCTGCCGGCGTCTGGGTCGCACACCCAGCGCACCTGGCACCCGGCGTGGCGCTGGAAGTTGCGCACCAGGTTCGGGCCCCAGTAGCCATAGCCCACCACCGCGACGCCGACGGTCATGGCCGGCCCGGGTGAGAAGGGTGCGTGGTAGCTTCTGAACGATGCATGGGGGCCCAGCAGTCTAACAACACATGAACCCGACTCCCCCCACCCCCGAAGCCTCCCCGCCCCAGCCCAAGTCACTGCCGGTCCGGGTCGAGGCCGTGCTGCCCCCGGGG
>Ga0070726_10002841_pt1 | contig 15235 bp, 12 predicted proteins | sample tdAd471_FD_67275 | JGI IMG/M metagenome (GOLD analysis project Ga0070726, IMG submission 67275) | Marine sediment microbial communities from the Atlantic coast under amendment with organic carbon and nitrate - tdAd47.1 | ecosystem: Environmental > Aquatic > Marine > Coastal > Sediment | place...
GCGACTCCAGCTATAGCTATATTTGTCATTTTTTGTACCTGTAAAATCAAGCGCTAATTATAACGGGCCACATCGTCAACCAAAAAGCGGAATTGCGCTTACCCTCCAGCCTTACCGGGTATGACTATAGCGAAATCTTTATTCTTTCAGGTTATGAATGATAGCAGTCAGAACCCACTGAAGCCCGCTCAAAACTTGAAGAAAACCGTTATTTTAGGCACACTGCGCTCTGAGCTTTAGCCAAGTCAACTCCCCTCTTTGAGCTCATGGGTCATATTTCACATTCTACCCACGGTGAACTACTTCAAAATTAGACTAATTAGTAATGCAAGAAATGACAGATTCACCGGTCTCTACCGGAAAAAGCAAAAAGCAAAGATACGAGGCATTGGTGGAGTCCTTGTATCAGGATGTTTACCGATACGCATACTGGATCTGTAAAAACCAGCCCTTGGCTGAAGACCTTGTGCAGGAAACATTTTTACGTGCCTGGCGGTCTCTTGATAGTCTGCAGAATGATAAGGCAGCCAAAGCTTGGCTGTTTACTATACTTAGGCGGGAAAACGCCAGGCTATATGAACGGTATCGACCTGAGCTAACGAACATTGATGACTACAGTATCGCTGATACCAGTGAAGACGGACCAGATGCTGTTATGGAAAAGGAAATATTGCACAATGCTATTAATCAACTTGAGAGCGAGTACCGGGATCCTTTGTTGCTTCAGGTAGTGGGTGGTTTCAGCGGGAAGGAAATTGCTGAAATTCTGGACTTGAACAGCAATACGGTGATGACACGATTATTTCGTGCTCGAAGCCAATTGAAGGATGCATTTTCATCCAATAATAAAAATCTAGAATCAGATTTAAACGAGCAACAGTGACATGAAAAACAGCGAGTTTGAAAATCGGGTTTTCGCCAATCCCGATGATACCAGCGAGGATTTTCTGCAGGCTCTGTCCGAGGATCCCCAACGCCAGCAACTATTAGCCGAAGTGAAAGCATTCAATTCAAGCCTTATTGCAACTTTAAACGGGGTTGAAGTGCCTACAGGGCTGGCAACGAGATTAAAAAGCAATGCTGAAAGCAAAGAAGCCACAAGCTCTGCTGATGTTGGCAAGGTAGCTCCTCTCGCTCGTCCTTGGTACAGATCTTCGGGCTTTGCTCTTGCAGCCTCACTGGTATTAGGCATTGGAATTGTGTATTCCGCCCTGTTCAGTAATAACGGCCCAACGGCAGAAGAACGGGCATTCGGCCAGCAGGTGCTTGACCATGTCTACATGGAGCTTGATGAATATGATTCAAGTAATAACCTCAGCATCCAAATATTGACTGAAGTTGTAGCATCTGTAGGTGGACAAATGCGGCTAGATGACCCCCTTGCAGGACGCCGTGTATTGTTTGCAAAGCCTTGCGTTGTCATTCCTCAATCCAACAGTGCTCACTTTGTACTGCAAGGTAATCAGGGCTCGGTGAACATAGTTGTGGTGAGGAATACTCCGGTCAACCAGGAGTTTACCCTCGAAGACGATCGGTTTGACAGTGTCGTAATTCCATTAAATGATGGCAATCTAATTTTAGTGGGAGAAAAAACCGAGATCCTCTCCAATTATCGTGAGCTATTGGCCAGCAATGTTGACTGGATTTAAACGCATTTCAGATTTGTATTTCCGGTCATAGCTGATTCGACTTCATTGCCAGTAAAGGGCCCAGGCCAGCGAGTGCTGTATCAGTCCAGAACCTCACTTGGGAAAGCATTCTATCAAAATAATACTCTCCCGCTGTCCGTATACCTTCAAGGTAATTTTCCCCGTTAATCTGTTCCTCATCAAAATTCGCATTAGCCAGAATTTGCAACCACATGTAGCCATAGGTGACAGTTCCCAGCAAGTTAAGATAAGACACCGCCGCAACACCAACCGCTGCTGGTTCTGAGCGGGCCAGTTTTACCAAGTGTTGGGTAAGGCTCATCAGCTCATCAGTGGATCGTTTCAACACACTGGCTTTACGGTATAGCGACTCATGGCTCTTACATCTGGCTGCGAATTCTTCGATCTCTGTTACTAAAATTCTGATACTGCTACCCTGATTCCTGACTACTTTGCGCCCCAATAGGTCCAGTGCCTGTATGCCGTTGGTTCCTTCGTAAATCTGGGCTATGCGTGCATCTCTCACACATTGCTCAAGCCCCCAATCCTTAATGTAACCATAGCCACCAAGTACCTGCTGTGCTGAAACACAGTCCTCGAAGCCGCGATCAGTGCAATACGCCTTTACAACCGGTGTCAGCAGATCAACCAGCACGGTGGCACTTTCAATCGCATCCCGATCATCACTGAACTTGCAAACATCCAATTTCATAGCGGTATAAAAAGTTAATGCCCGGCCTGCCATCAGGTTGCCCCGTAGCGTCAATAACATTCGTCTAATATCAGGATGATCGGCCAGCAAGCTGGCATCTTCGCTACCAGAATTGTCTATGATTGGTGATCTACCTTGCCTACGCTCAAGTGCATAATCTCGCGCGACCTGATAGGCATATTGTGACAGCCCTATTCCCTGCGAGCCCATTGTGAGTCGCTCATAGTTCATCATGGTAAACATACAGGCTAACCCCTGGTTAGGTTCACCAACCAGATAACCGATAGATCCTTCAAAATTCATAACGCAAGTTGCGGAAGCCTTAATACCCATCTTTTGTTCGATGGACCCACATTTAACCTGATTATTGGCACCTGAGGTGCCATTCTCATTGAGTAGCTGCCTCGGCACCAGAAACATTGAGATACCTTTAACACCCGCCGGGCTGTCTGGCAACCTGGCAAGCACCAGATGAATGATATTCTCAGTCAGATCATGCTCACCACCGGTAATGAATATTTTGGTGCCTTCGATACTATAGGTGTCATCTTGCCTCGGAATCGCTCGTGTTTTCAGTAGTCCAAGATCGGAACCAGACTGAGGTTCGGTGAGGCACATTGTCCCAGTAAATTTCCCGGAATAGAGACTACCGAGATAACTGGCCTGAAGACTCGGATTTCCATGAGCTTGAATTGCCAATGCTGCGCCACTGGTGAGAAGCGGATAAAGTGCGAAGGAGGAATTAGCCGCAAACAACATTTCTTCCAGACAAACTGAAAGCAGCTTCGGCATACCCTGACCACCATAATCAGGAGCACCCGTAAATCCGCACCAACCGCCATCGGCGAAGCTATCGTAAGCCTGCTTGAAACCTTCGGGGGTGAGCACGCGACCAGATTCGAAACGACAGCCACTGGAATCGCCGGACTGATTGAGAGGAGCCAGAACCTCCTCCGCCATCCTGGCCACTTCATGCAATATTGCATCGACCAAATCCGGCTCTAACTCTTGAGGCATATTCAAAGTAGGGAAAAAACTGCCAACGTTAAAAACACGATGCAGCAGGTATTTCATGTCGTCTAGTGGAGCCCGATATTTCGGCATCAATATTCCTTATAGGTTGGATCAAGCAAAATATAAATTGTTTTAGTCTGCGAGCATAAGCAGGTTGGTTGTATCTATTGATCAAATTAGGCAGTCATGGGCTGAATAAATCGTCAAATTTTCCTGACACAAGACTGTGAACTATACTTTTCTAATAGGTAATTCGTAACTCGCATCCTCATAGCGAACATAGTGAGCTTGATCAAGAACCTAGTCGGCAGAATCAAATTTCCCAATTTCTATTTTCCAAGTCAATGTTTGGTATGCGACCATTTGTTTACAGGTCACACCAGCATTTGCGATTGTTGTCATTCACTTCTTCCGTGGATTGGGCACTCTTGTGAAAGTTGCGGTATCCCCATGGGAATCAATAGCGAGCAATCCTCCAGATGTGGTAAATGCCTTGTAGATCCCCCCCCGTTTTTTCTTTGTCGATGCCCACTAATCTATGCATCACCCCTTGATGTACTTATACCTCGATTCAAATTTCAGGCTGATTTTGCTTGTGGAAATGTGCTTGGCGATTTGCTGGCCCGCGATTTTGCCAACTATTACGCAGCAAACTTGACTGTTTCTGGCATCGGGCTACCAGAGGCAATTATCCCGGTCCCCTTGCATCCATCCCGCTTGCGGCAACGAGGTTTTAATCAGGCGCGACTGCTGGCCAAAACTGTTTCTAGAAAAACAACTGTACCACTTTTAGACCGGTTGATTGTGAGAGTGGTCGACACACAACCGCAAGCAACACTCAATGCTGTTTCCCGACACAAAAACCTGGCATGTGCCTTCAGAAGCAAAAACTCCAAAAGAGGGTGGCTCCCCCAGCATGTAGCAGTGATTGACGACGTGGTTACCACGACTGCGACTGCAAGAGGAATCGCTACTCATTGTTTGACGCTAGGTATCGAGCAAGTCGATATCTGGGCTGTAGCGCGGACATTCAGACAGTAGTGTGCTGATTATTTTTGCAAAATTGTGACACAGTCCACAGTACGATTTAACTGAATACGTAATATTAAGCCTGTGTCACCCAGTTGATGCACACACCTTTCCAAGCTTTCAACTCGACACAACTAGTTTTGTGTAGCCCTTTAGCCCCGTCTCAACGGGGTTTTTTTTGTCTTGAAATACCGTTCTATCTTCCGGGAGGAACTTGATAACAGAGCTGAGGTAGTGAAAAAGAGGTGATATCAGAACTGGTATTTGATCGAACCGTAAGCAACGCGGCCTTTCTGATCAACCACGTTACTATTCTGATTTAGAATTTGTACAGTTTTCTTATCAAATACATTTTTAATGCCAAACGAAATGATGGCCCGGCTTTGCTTACCTTGCTTTACCGTGTAGCCATACTGCAGATCCACGGTGGTTATATCGTCTACCAACTGGTTAATTTCTTCGATATTCAGGTCGTTGATATTTTTGAATGAGTCAAAATAATTGGTTACCGCGCTGGCGCTGTGATTACCCAGACTCCAAGTAAGCATCAAACTTCCCTGTAACTCCGGGCTGGCGATCAATTGAGCCTCATCAGTCATACGAGCCACGCCAGGCATTACACCGTTTTGTTGGGAAAAATTGCTCACGAATGAAGCCTTGGAGCTCAATGTAAACTGCCCTACATTGTCGAGCTCCCAGACATAGGATGCGCCTAAATCTACGCCGCTGGATTCAATGCTTGTCCCAGGAAATGAAGTATCCAGGGACATTAGGCTGTTTTGCGCACTTTCTACATCTAACTGTGGCAATCCGGAATTTGTTCCAGCAGCCATTGACTGTTGCTGAGCTGATCGTTGGTTGAGTTCGCTTAACCAGGCACCGGCACTAAGATTCAATCCCGCAGTTGGGCTACCAACCCACGTGATGCCCAGGTTCATCGCTTCCTGGTTGTACAAGCCATTGCTAACCGCGTCGATTTCTCCAGTTCGTTCCAGGGTAAAAACAGGTCCCATGTCCCGAGTCATGGTGTCTGGAGATGACAATCCTATGCCAGAACTATGTAATGACTGACCGACTTCAAGACCCTGACTGAATACCGAAAGCACAGGCAGCAGCATCCCCCCTATAACGGGCACCCCAGTACGTAGAAATTTGGTCAGTTTGTGCGTCATAAAAGCTTGATTCTTGTTAAACCACAATCCTCTGGAATTCTAGCATTGAAGAATACAAAAATGCAGTAGATTTTTGCTGTCAAATACAACTATTTGAGCCCAATTCTGCTGCATATACTGGACACTCAGCCCTAAATCAGCCGCCGGGACTGCAATTGCGGCCATGAGAACAAGACTGAATCGTATTATTCAGTGTGAGTTTCCAATTTCCATACCGCCTGGGGAGTGTCACGTAATTCTTTTGCTATTTCAGCAACGGTTTGATTTTGCTCAGGAAATATCATATCTGGTGCAATTTCTTCCAATGGAAACATGACAAATCCGCGCAAGTGGGCGCGTGGGTGGGGCAAAGTCAGACGTGAGTGAGTACACTTGAGCCTGCCGAAGCAAATAAGGTCCAGATCAATACACCTCGGAGCATTGGGATATTTCTGGGGTTTGCGCCCGAACTGACGCTCCAAGTGTTGCAGCCGGTCAAGCAGGTCAAGCGGTGTCTCCTCAGGACCGACTTCCAATGCAATTACTGCGTTGATGAATTCGGGTGACCCGGGAGGGCAGTCAGCTGGTTTGCTCTGCCACAGTGAAGAACGCCTCAGTGGCTTACTGTTCCATTTCTGAATCTCGCCAATTACCAACTGAACAGTCGCCGACGGAGAACCGCTAGGTGAGTATTCATTGGCACCCAGCGCAACAATTGCCAGGGTTGCCGATTCTGAATCTAGTGAATTATTCGCCGTGGTATTGCTCCGAAAGTTCATGAACTGCCGAAACAAATGCGCTCACGTGGCTCGGATTGACTTCCGGTGTTATCCCATGGCCGAGGTTGAACACATGGCCTGAGCCGGTACCGAAACCTTGCAAGATTGAGCCAACTTCATGGCGAATTCGCTCGGGTTTTGCATAGAGAATTGATGGGTCCATGTTGCCCTGTAGAGCGACTTTATCGCCCACGCGCTGACGTGCTGAACCGATATTGATAGTCCAATCCAAGCCTATGCACTGACAACCAATTTCAGCAATCGCCTCCAGCCATAAGCCGCCATTCTTGGTAAACACGATCACTGGAACTTGGCGCCCCTCATTCTCAGTAATCAGATTCTCAACAATTTGCTGCATATAGGCCAGGGAAAATTCCTGGTACGCTGCTGTTGTCAGAATGCCGCCCCACGTGTCAAAAATCTGCACGGCCTGAGCTCCGGCCTTGATCTGGGCGTTTAGATAATCTGTTACTATTGTCGCCAGCTTGCCGAGCAATAGGTGCATGGCATTCGGATTGTCATACAGGAATTGCTTGGCTCTACGAAAATCTTTACTGCCGCCACCTTCAATCATATAAGTAGCCAAAGTCCAGGGACTACCTGAAAACCCAATTAGGGGCACTGAACCATTGAGCTCCCGGCGAATCAGCGCAACTGCGGCCATTACGTAATCCAACGCATCAGCTACATCAATTTCTGGCAGTGAAGCAACATCCTTTTCAGTTCGGATTACTTTGCGGAATTTCGGTCCTTCGCCGGTAACAAAATATAAGCCCTGCCCCAGGGCATCCGGGATAGTAAGGATATCGGAAAAAAGTATGGCGGCATCGAATGGGTAGCGCTCTAACGGTTGCAGCGCCACTTCGCAGGCCAGCTGGGGAGTCTGGCAAAGCGTCATGAAGTCACCGGCCTTTTCTCTGGTAGCCCGGTACTCAGGCAAATATCTGCCTGCCTGACGCATCATCCAAACCGGTGTTTTATCTACCGGCTGCTTTAATAACGCACGAATAAACCGGTCGTTCTTGAGACTATCCAAATTTGCGCCCTCGACCCAATGCAGGTCTTGCAGTCTATTGCTAGCAACATCTAGTTCCAGGACAGGATCCTGGTGGGTCGAAGCAAGAACGGACTCAAGCGCCCGTGGTTACGCGACCGGGCGCTAATTCTACACAGCGTTATGCCACCACACAAACCGGCAGCAAAAACTGGTAATCCGTCAGGGTTGATACCTAACTATGCTCGCCTGGATATCGCCTACACTCCTGGGCCAGGGACTGTGCTCGCGCAATGACGAAGGCAAGCTGGCAATCGCAGACTTGGCCGCTGCTCCATCGGGATAATTACCGTAAACAACGACAAACCAAGGCCGTCCTTCATGGCGGGTTTCGAAGTAGGTCAACATATCACGGTCCTGGTGCTGATCAATAAAACTTTGCACGTTAGGTTCCGAGCGTGATCCCAGCAATTGCAAAGCGTACTGTTCAGGAGATCGGGCAAGCAAATCGGACTCATCAACAACTGAAACCATAGACTGCGGAGCCTCCTGCACAGCAACCTCTATGCTTGCTCCAACGTCACTTTCTTCTTTTAATTCAGTCGCTTGCTGCGGAGTCGCTGCAACGATTGGCTCAGCTTCTACGACCGCGTCCACGCTTGGTTCAGGGAATTCGATTCTACCGGTTGCCCCAACAACCGGATTTTCCTCTGCAGAGGCTAATGATTCCTCAATCTCCTCACCTGGCGAAATTTCCAGCGTACCTGAATCTGCAACTGCTACCTCTTGCGGAATACTTGGCTGCGTATCTGGCTCAACCACAGGTGCTGCATCATTTGGCAGCAACGGCGTCTCCTCAACAGCGGTTTGAGGAACCAAAGTGTCCGCAACAATCGGTTCAAACCGAGGCAACTCCTGGGAAGGAATTTGCACTGCTACCGGTAATTGAACCTGTCCTGATGGCTGGGCATCAATAGCTACCGTATCACTGACATCAGGCTCCTCATTGCCGGCCATAATGTAAAGCACCAACAATAATGCGCCAAATAAAGCCGAAGCTGCCACTAGGTGTCGCTCTGGAAAACTGAATTTGGGCATCATGCTCACAGAAGCGGGTTGCGCCTCCGCTTCACGTGCAAGAATGGCGTCAATGGCAGCCGGTATACCAGCAGATTCCTGGTAAATTGATTCCAGCAGGTCATCAGTCACTACCAGTTTGCCACTACGTCCCATAGCGGCCAGCCTGAATTCAACATAATCGAGAAATTCGTCAGCATCGAGTTCAGTCAACTCGAAACAGATCAATTTATCAGTAATCAAGCCCTCTAGTGTGCTCAATAACTGTGCCTCGCCAAACAGTGCCAGCTTGATGCCATCCTCTCCCAGTCCGGACTTGTCCCGCTGTCGTTCAACGAGACTCACCAGTACACCTAAAGACTGGGCACTCAACTCGTGGGCGTCGTCTATTACCAACTGCAGGGTTCTACCCCGCTGGCTAAGGCTCTCTACGTAGCTGTCAATCAACTCCATCAGGTTATCGCCAGAGACTACCTGGTCTCGTACCAGTCGCAATTCTCCACAAATTGCATCCAGCAGTGCTTCAGGCTCCATAAACAAAGTGGCTTCAAGACTGACTAATTCAAAGCTGCTATCCAGCTTCTGAATGAACCTCCCTGCCAGCACTGATTTGCCTGTTCCAAGCCTTCCCATAATTGCCAGCACATTTGAGGAGTAGCTGCTTTGTTCAAGCAGTGTGTTCAGCAATTCCTGACGATTTGCACCGCCAAAAAATTCTTGTGCATTAGTACTGGAATCAAATCCATCGAACTGTAGTTTCATGGTTACCCACCATTAGCTTTATATCTGATTTAAGTCTGCTGATGCCCTTGAGAGGATCAATACTGGCAAAGTCCCGGCCCGGCGGACAGAGTCTGAGACAAATGCTCAGCCTTAACAGCATCGGTTATTACGGCTTCACCCAATTCTTTCATTAGGACAAAGCGTACAACACCTGCCCGTGCCTTCTTATCAGAAAGCATGGTTTCCAGGTACTGCTTCTCTGTTATATCGGCAGGTGGAGCCACAGGCAAACCATATTCTTGCAATAAATTTTTAATCTGCAGCGCATTATCCTGACCAAGCCACCCCATGCGCATGGAAAGATCTGCCGCCATTACCATGCCCGTCGCAACCGCCTCGCCATGTAGCCAGTTTCCGTAACCTACGTTGGTTTCAATCGCATGACCAAAGGTATGTCCTAGATTTAATAACGCCCTTACACCGCCTTCCCGCTCATCTTGTGCCACGATTGCTGCTTTCTGTTCACAGCTGGTCTTTACTGCTATTGCCATCAACTCCGAGTCCCCTCGCAGTAATCCCTCACGGTTTTTTTGCAGCCAGTGGAAAAACTCAACATGATTTATCAATCCATACTTAATCACTTCTGCCAGCCCGGCCCTGAGTTCCCTATCGGGGAGTGTCTTAAGCACAGCCATGTCAGCAACGACACACTTCGGCTGATGAAAAGCACCTATCATATTCTTGCCCAGAGGATGATTGACGCCGGTTTTCCCACCAACGGATGAATCAACCTGGGCTAAAAGCGTCGTTGGAACCTGCAGAAAATGAACACCCCGCATGAACGTTGCAGCGGCGAATCCAGTGAGATCCCCGATTACGCCACCCCCCAGAGCTACGACGGTCGTATCGCGATCAAATTTATCCCGCAGTAACTTGTCGTAAATCTCTGTAACGGTTTCCAGGGTTTTATACTGCTCGCCGTCTTTTAATATCAGCGTGTCAGAGTCAGTGAATAGAGACCGGGTCTGTTCCAGATAGAGTGGTGCAACGGTTTCATTCGTCACTATCAGAGTACGCCCCCGAGAAACAAATTCTGCCACCAGCTCAGGTGAGTTAATTAGGCCGGAGCCAATATATATATTGGGTAACTACGAGCCCCCAGATCAACATTTACAGTTATCATGCTTTGCTATTTTGCCCTTAATCCTCGGAAGACTTGGTATGGGATTCCTGCAGTTGGCTGCGCCGCTTTATTATCTCATTGCAGACCATTTTGGGGCTACGCCGATTAGTATCAATGATCACATCTGCCACTTCGCGATAGAGGGGCTCCCGGATTTTCATGAGCTCAGTGATTTTTTTTGCAGGGTCTGCTGTTTGCAGTAATGGCCGGTTTTTGTCGCGACTGGTACGTTCGATCTGCTGGGTCAGAGAAGCGCGCAAATATACCACGATGCCACTGTTCTTTATCCAATTGCGATTTTCTTCTGACAAAATTGATCCGCCTCCCGTGGCCAGCACAATGCCACGTCTGGCGGTCAGCTCAGCCAGTTTTTTCGTTTCTCGCTGGCGAAAACCAGACTCCCCTTCCACGTCGAATATCCAAGGTATGTCGGCACCTGTGGAGCTTTCTATTTCCCGATCAGAATCAAAAAATTCAAGACCAAGTTGATCAGCTAGAATCTTCCCAATAGTAGTTTTCCCGACCCCCATAGGTCCCACGAGAATTATATTGTCAGGAAAATTCATAGCCAATGTGAAAAAAAATTGGAAATTGAACAGCGCATTGTACTCCGATTGGCCCACTGCGAGCTAATCACCAGGACTAGAGCCCAATGCAGACCTTCATGATACTTTCAAGTTCAGAGTTTTGGCAGTCAAAAACAAACAAGCCCGGCGATCAGCCGGGCCTGTTTGTCATGTGGAGGAATATAGCAGCCCGCAGTAATCGGGCACTTCTTACAGTACGTTCAACTCTGAAATTACTTTCGGAGTTATAAAAATCAGCAACTCGGTGCGGCGGCTGGTATTTTCCCTGCGCTTGAACAGGTTTCCAACATAGGGAACATCTCCCAGAACTGGAGTCTTGGTTTCCAGAGTTGAGATTTCCTCTCTGAATACACCACCCAACACAATAGTTTCACCGTTGTCTACCAGAACACTGGTTTCCAATGAATTAGTGTTGATAGCCGGAATCTGACCCGAATTAGGTGCAACAGAATCCTGGTTGATTATAAGCTGCATGATGATCCGGCCGTCAGGCGTGATCTGTGGTGTTACCTCAAGTGACAACACGGCCTCTTCAAATTCCACTGTTGAACCCCCGGCAGTCCCCCCGGCCTGTGCCTGGTAAGGAATACGAAGGCCGGATCGGATTATCGCGGTTACTTTGTCCTGTGTGGTTACCTTTGGACGGGCAATTACTTCACCGTTACCACTACTCTCCAGCGCCGACAGTTCCAGCTCTATGAGCCCGTCACTACCGGTAAAACCGATAGCGAAAGATGAGGCAGTTTCTTCTTCCACACCCAGGTCCACTGCCAATGCATTTGGAAATGAAATCGATCCGACGGGTATAGGCACAGAATTAACCGCTGCTTGCACAATCTGGGGAATAAGGGCCTGGTCCAAAGCGTCATCCTGGATAGCATCCAGGTATGCCTGGTCGCCGGCAATAAGTGCGTTCTGCACAGCGATTTCCCTAGCGACCTGGTTGTTTACCTGTTCAATATTGGTATCCAGCGAGCCACCATAGCGAAAATTGTCGTGAGCGTCGGTGCGACCGCCACCGCCCCAGCGTACGCCGATATCGCGTCCATAGTCAGTAGACACATTGACTATGCGCGCTTCGATCAATACCTGTCTTACTGGCACGTCTAGACGATCAACCAGGGTTCGGACTTCAGCCAGGTTGTCTTCGACATCGCGAACAATAATTATATTGGTTCTTGCATCAACCGTTGCCGTACCACGATTTGAAAGAATACCGTCACCAGAGGCTTCTAATACTGCACCGTCAGCGGCATCAGTGACTGGGCCTCCGCCGCCATCGTCACTACCAAGCAGCAGCGCCAGAATATCATTTGCGTTCGCGTAGTTAATCTGTACAAATTCTGTATACAAAGGTGCCAGCTGTTGTGCTTGTCTGGTCGCATCAAGTTCTGCCTGTTCCTGGGCAGCGATTTCCTCAGCCGGTGCCACGTAGAGTACGTTACCGTTCAATCGACTATCCAGATCGCCTGCTCTGAGAACCAGTTCCAAAGCCTGATCCCAGGGTACGTTTTCCAGATGCAATGTAATATTACCTTCAACCGAAGGAGCTACCAGATTGAAATCATATTCGTCCGCGAGAATTTGCAGTACTGAGTGAATTTCAACATCCTGAAAAGTCAGTGAACTGATCTCACCGGTGTATGCCGCGGTGGGATCTACAGCCACTTCGTTAACTGCTGGCGGCTGAACACTAACGGTATATTGGGATCCGCTCTGGTAGGCTACATACTCGTAGGCTCCATCAACGTCAATTACAATAGTTGCATTGCCATCTTCACCGACGACATCAAATGTGCTCACCGGGGTGGCGAAGTCGGTGACGTCGTAACGTCGATTAAACTGTTCCGGAACAGAAGTATTGCTGAACTCAACATATACGCGTGCACCGATTTGTTCAATACTGCCGACTACACGGTCACTTGAGAGATCGATAACAACCTGTCCTTCATCGTCACCTCCGCGGCGAAAATTCACATCAGTAATTGCCTGGCTACCCGCAGCTGCAGCTTGTGCAACTGGTGTAGCGGCGACTGCACCAGCTACTTGTGTAGTATCGGCTCCTATTCTGAGCACCAAATCATTGCCAGTTATGTTGGCATCGTAATTAACCAATTGATCCAGATTGACGATCAGTCGTGTTCTACTACCATCATCAATCACAACTACACTCTCAGCATTATTGGCATCAATGTTATAGCGCTGCTGAGACAAGCCACTGGCAACACCTGCCAGATCGATGGATATTCGTGCTGGATTATCAAGTACAAAACTATCCGGCTGGGGTGGGGCGCCATCGAATCCAAGTGTAATCTCAACACTGTCACCCGGTAGGTTAGCAAAGCCAATGCTTTCCAGCCTCACCGACTGCTGGGCTTGAGCAATATTCATCAGAAACAGTGCCGATACAATAAGAGCACATCGCTTGATATTCATAATTAATCCATCCAATTTTGCGCGCCTTTCTGGCATAGTTATATCTAACATAGTCTTTGGCCCCTACAGTGCCGCGTCTGAATTCTGGTTATCTTGCGCCAGTTCCGTTTGAGGAACCAACGGTAAAGTCTGAGGCCGCTCTACCCAGCCACCACTACCACTAGGCACTATCTCAACTAGATCCATTTGTGAATTGGATATCGATGTTACCCGGCCGTGGTTCTTGCCCAGGTAATTGCCTCTTTGTATTCGATGTACGACACCCGCGCTATCCTCCACCAGAGCAACACGCAGACCATTCCTTTCCATCATTCCAACCATGTGCAATTCTGCCATGGCGAAGTCTTCCAGCGGTTCCCTGCCGCGATCAAGGTCAGGTCTAACATTTCTTGACGCAATCATGGCTTCCTGCAACTGAATTGCAATTGGCACATCGAAGGGAGCTCGCAGGCCGGCCGCACTGTATGTGAAAGCCTCATAGGCTTCAAATGTAGGCACGGGCTCAACCTCACCACCAGGTCGACTCTTAACCTCTTCAACATACTGACTAAGGTCGGAAAACCGCTCAGGCTGCGCACAGGCAGCTAGCATGACAAAGAATAGGGTAGTAACTACTAGTTTGATGATTTTCATAATGCTCGCCGTACTATTGTGTGATGATCATGTCCTGGTCGTCATTGTTGTATCGATAAGTCTTGGCCAGAATGCTCATGGTCAAAAACACATCGTCTTTCCTGGCTATAGAAAAATCATGCAGGGTAACGATTCTTGGTAGAGCCGCTACTCCACTAACAAATGTTCCAAAGTCGTGGTAGTTACCTTCAACATCTATTTCGATTGGTAGCTCAATGTATATTTCTTGAATTACTTCGTCAGACAACTCAATGTTGGCGAACTCCAGACCACTTCCCAGACCAGTGTCGGTAATATCATCAACCAGCCCAGGTACTTCAGTTTCACTTGGAAGCTGGCGCAACAATTGTTCGAACGCAGCTGCCATTTCTACGGTCTGTGCACGGTACTCTTCCAGATTTGCAGCCAGGTAGGCTTTCTCTTCGAATTCCTGTTTAAGAATACTTTCTTCCGATACCTGCCGCTCCAAAGTTTCCTGCAACCCTTGAATGTGGAGGAAGTATCCTGCAGCCAGACAAATCCCGAACAACATTACTCCGAGAGCGAATTTTACTGGCTCAGGCCAGACTCCGATGCTGTCCAGATCAGTCAGATCACTGACATCGAAATTTTTTAATTCTTCAACTGCATTTTTAAAATTTGACATGTATGCCTCAGCCTACTGCAACGCTACTTCGTTAGTGTTAATTTCAGGTTGGTTCGATTCGTCTCGGTCGCGTGGAGACACCAGACTTAAATTCAGGTTGAATCGATTAGCCGCATCATCTGAGAAACCTTCATTCTCGGCTGCGGATATAATTCTTAAATTGGGATCAGCAAACCAGGCTGAGGAGTCGAGTTTACGCATTAACTCAGTAAGCCGGCTGTAAGACTCGGCAACACCAACGATATTCAAGTTGTCACCGACCCGATCAAGAGTCTGAAAATAGACGCCATCTGGCAACGTATTAACCAATTCGTCGAAAACCCTGACGATAACTGGTCGTGATCCCTGCAGATCCTGAATGACATTCATACGATTGCTGATTTCCTGCTTTCGCTCTTGTAGATCACTGATTTCCGCAACCATCTCGTCAAGAAGGACGATCTGGGTGCGCAGGTAGTCATTGCGAGCCTGCTGCTCCTGAATTTCGGTTCTCACATAGCGATCTGCAAGAAACACAGAACCCGCTGCAATAATTACGACTCCAAACATGACGGCGAAATACCGTTTCTTACGCTCTTCGCGTAGGTTCTCCCGCCAGGGTAATAAATTGATATTAGCCATT
>Ga0070726_10002842_pt1 | contig 15232 bp, 11 predicted proteins | sample tdAd471_FD_67275 | JGI IMG/M metagenome (GOLD analysis project Ga0070726, IMG submission 67275) | Marine sediment microbial communities from the Atlantic coast under amendment with organic carbon and nitrate - tdAd47.1 | ecosystem: Environmental > Aquatic > Marine > Coastal > Sediment | place...
AAGCACAGACACTTATATAGAGGATATCGAAAATAAGTCTACAGAAGACCTGAAGGCGATCTACTCAAAATGGATTCAGAATGAATACATGAAAGAGGAGGATGCTAAAGTCAATAAAGTAGACAAAGTAGTTGATACGCAGTGGGATGCTATTGTAGCAGCACTGACCGATGAGGCGATTGGAGATGAAAGTGTTTACGGGCCAATCAACTGGGTGCGCATTCACAACTTGCCCGATCACGCTTACTTCAATCACGCCCAGCACGTATCTGTGGGTAAGGTGGAATGTCAGCAATGTCACGGTAAAGTAGAGGAGATGGAGCTGGTGGGACAAGTATCCCCATTATCAATGGGTTGGTGTATCAACTGTCACCGTCAGACGGAAGTGAAGTTTGATGGCAATGAATACTACAAATCTTATTCTAAATATGTGGAGGAATTGGAAAGTGGAGCAAGAGAAAAAGTCACAGTAGAGGACATCGGTGGTTTGGAATGCCAAAAATGTCACTACTAGGGGTAATGGATAATTAGTAGTGGATAATGAATAGTGAATAATGAATAATTGATAATTAATAGTGAATAATTGATAGTGAGCAGTGAATAAGTTTCAATTATACATTGATCATTACCCATTATTAATTAAAAATCATTCAATTCTACATTAAAAACCAGGTTCTTATAATTTATAAAAATGAAGGAACAAAATAATAATATCTGGACGGGGACTGCGGACATCAGTAATGATCCGGCCGTTCAGCGAGCAGCTAAGGAAGAATTTGTGTCTCTGCCTGTGACGGAGCAACTAGCTAATGATGAAAATCTGAAGGTAGAGGCTAGCCGTCGTGACTTTTTGAAGTATCTAGGATTCAGCTTGGGCGCAGCCACCGTTGCCGCCAGTTGTGATATTCCAGTTAAAAAGGCATTGCCATTTGTAGTAAAGCCCGACACAATTGTTCCTGGTGTAGCTACTTATTATGCTTCCAGTTTTGTACAAGGTGGTGATTATTGCGCCATTTTGGTAAAGACCAGAGAGGGACGTCCGATCAAAATAGAAGGAAATAGTTTTTCATCTATTACTAAAGGCGGAACTAGTGCCAGAGCACAAGCTAGTGTGTTGAGCCTTTATGATACGAGTCGACTAGATGGTCCTTACCGCGTTGCAGAGGCCAAGTTTAATGAGGCGAATGTCAAGCGTACCAGCCCCGGTTGGACGGCGATTGACACGGAGATCAAAGGGAAGATGAGCGCCAATGCACAGGTTCGAATCGTGGCCAACACGATTATGAGCCCTACGACGAAAAAAGCTATTGCCGATTTTACGGCAAAGTATCCTAATACAAAGGTCGCTATGTATGACCCGGTTTCTAGCTCTGCTATGCTAGAAGCGAATGAACAAAGTTTCGGACAAAAAGCGCTCCCTAGCTACCACTTTGATAAAGCTAGTGTGATCGTAAGCTTCGATGCCGATTTCCTAGGAACCTGGATTTCTCCGATTGAGTTTGCGGGTCAATATGCGAAGAATAGAAAGATATCGGATGTTACTAAGGCCAAGTTATCTCGCCACATCCAGGTAGAAAGTCATATGACGCTGACTGGATCGAATGCGGATAACCGAGTACTAGTGAAGCCTTCTCATCAAGGAGCAGCTATTGTTGCGCTTTACAATGAAGTGGCGCGTGGTACTGGCAATTCAGTAGTGAATGCGGTAACTGGTGCAGATCCAAAGATTGCAGATAAGATGAAGAAAGTGGCGGCTGAGCTCTTGGCTCACAAAGGCGCTTCTTTGGTCGTTTCTGGTTCCAATAATATCGGTGAGCAAGTACTCATCAATGCCATCAATGACTACCTAGGAAACTACGGTGAGACATTGGACTTTGCGGTGGCTTCAATGCAGCGCCAAGGTATTGACGGTGATGTACAAGCCGTAATCCGAGAAATGAACGCTGGGCAGGTAGATGCATTGATCGTTATGGACGGTGCGAATCCTGCTTTTGATATTCCAAATGCAGCTCAATTTGTAGCGGGTGCAGCTAAGGTGGGACTTAAGATCTCCATGGCTGGTATACCCAACGAAACGACGCTAGTATGTGATTATGCTACTCCTACCCACCACTTCTTAGAAAGTTGGGGTGATGTAGAGCCTAAAGCTGGACACTACAGCTTGATCCAACCTACTATTGCGCCTTTATTTGCATCTGTTGGTAAAGCGGGAACGCGTGAAGCAGGCGAATCGCTTTTGCTTTGGGCAAGAAGTGAAGAATTGGATGCTACAACTGAGCAGCCTTACTACGATTACTTGAAAGCACATTGGGAAACACAAATTTTCCCTACCCAAAATAAATTTGCCACTTTCCAGGCTTTCTGGGATAGTGCCTTGCATGATGGTGTATATGAAGTAGCCGCTACTGGAGGGGAAGAGGAAGCACCACTTGTATTTGGCGGAAGCCCGAAAATAGCTGGAGCGACGACACGGAAGCCGGCTAATTCTGAGATGGAGATTTCTTTCTTCGAAACCGTAAATGTGGGCGCAGGACAATATGCCAACAACCCTTGGTTGATGGAGATGCCTGATCCGATTACCCGTTGCGTTTGGGGCAATTACCTCGCTATTCCTGTGACTTGGGATGGAGGTAACGAATTTTCGGCCTATAAAAACTTGAATGCTGCTGAATTCTATTCTGAAGCAGATCAGGTGGATGTAACGGCGCAAGGAACCACCAGCCGCTGTACGGTTATTCGTCAGTTTGGTCAGATGGAAGGAACGGTAGCTTTGGCCATTGGCTATGGTAGAACGACAACAGGTATTATGGGACGTGCACTAGGCCAAAAGACGGGCGTAGATGTGTATCCTTGGTTGAGCCTGGATGAAAATGGCAATACCCAGTACTATGCGACTGATGTAGCGGTGTCGGACAGAATGAGTAAGGACAAAGAGTTTGCCTGTGTTCAGTACCACCATACCATGGGGGTAACGGCTAGAGGAGATAATGGGGAGGTAGTAAAAGATGAAGATACCGGCAATCCTTTGAATGTAGATGAGAAAACATCGATGACCTTAGGTGCAGGCTTCCAAGGCGGACTCACTGAGCGGTCTATCATCTACAAGACCAATCTTAAAGACATTGACTCCTTAGCGGAGAAAATTAAGAAGAATAGAGCGGCGGCTGAGAAATTGAACTCTCACTCGCTTTATCCGTACGAAGAATATAAGGAAAAGTACTATTCTCAAGGGCACCACTGGGCCATGCATGTCGATTTGAATGCTTGTATTGGTTGTGGAGCTTGCCAGGTTGCCTGTGTAGCTGAGAATAATGTGCCTGTAGTTGGAAAGCGTGAAGTGCACCGTCACCATGAGATGACTTGGTTGCGAATCGATCGCTACTACTATGGCGACTACGAAAATCCCAATGTGGTTTATCAGCCAATGATGTGCCAGCATTGTGATAACGCACCTTGTGAGAATGTGTGCCCGGTAGCGGCCACCAACCACAGTGCAGAAGGACTCAACCAGATGACTTATAACCGTTGTATCGGTACACGTTACTGTGCGAACAACTGTCCGTTCAAAGTACGTCGTTTCAACTGGTTGGATTATACCACTGCGGATTTGTTTGCTTCTAACGAGCCAACCGTAGATGGTGAGGACTTGCCTTATGGTGCGGATAACTTGACTCGTATGGTATTGAACCCAGATGTAACGGTGCGTTCTCGTGGTGTGATTGAGAAGTGCAGTTTCTGTGTTCAACGTATCCAAGAGGGTAAATTGACGGCAAAACGTGAAGGTCGCAGGTTAATTGATAGTGATGTGAAGACGGCTTGTCAAACAGCTTGTCCAACTGGCGCTATTGTTTTCGGCGATGACAACAATACAAAAGGTGAGTTGCACGAGAAAATGGCTCACGCTTTGAACTACAAGGTATTGGAAGAAATCGACGTTCGTCCATCTGTTGATTATGCAGCACGGGTGAACAACCGTGATGAATCATTGGACGTATAAATTTGATCATTAAGAACTAAGAGAGGTTTCCTCTTTTTTGACAAGCACCGAGGTGCCGATATAAACAAGCTTATAACTTATGAGTGCTCCCGTTTCTTCGATAAGAGAACCATTAATTACGGGTGGGAAGACTTACCACCAGATCACTGAGGACATTTGTTCTCCGACTGAAAAGACGCCAAGTACGGCTTGGGTGATCGCCTTTATTATTGCCGTTTCAGGATTGGCCTTTTACGTTTTCTGCGTAACATGGACGATCTGGGTCGGTATTGGCTCCTGGGATTTGAACCGAACCATCGGTTGGGGTTGGGATATTACCAACTTTGTATGGTGGGTAGGTATTGGTCACGCCGGAACCTTGATTTCTGCTATCCTTTTACTCTTTCGCCAGAAATGGCGTACGGGGGTAAACCGAGCAGCGGAAGCGATGACGATTTTCGCTGTAATGTGTGCGGGGCAATTCCCGCTGATCCACATGGGGCGTCTTTGGTTAGGTATCTTTATCTTCCCTTATCCCAATACACGGGGACCATTGTGGGTTAACTTTAACTCACCACTATTGTGGGACGTTTTTGCGATCTCCACTTACTTTACAGTATCCTTATTGTTCTGGTATACAGGTTTGGTGCCTGATTTTGCTACGGTGCGGGATCGCGCTAAAGGAATCCGTCGTAAGGTATATAACTTCCTATCCTTTGGATGGACGGGATCGGCTAAGCACTGGCAACGTTGGGAGAGTTTGTCATTGGTACTAGCTGGTTTGGCTACACCACTTGTATTGTCGGTACACACTATTGTATCTTTTGACTTTGCCACTTCGGTTATTCCAGGTTGGCATACCACTATATTCCCACCTTACTTTGTGGCTGGGGCGATCTTCTCTGGTTTCGCTATGGTACAGACGCTGATGTTGATGACGCGGAAAGTACTGAAGCTAGAAGATTATATTACGCTGGCCCACATCGAAAGTATGAACAAGGTAATCCTGGCCACAGGTTCTATTGTTGGAGTGGCTTATTTGACCGAACTTTTCATTGCCTGGTATTCTGGTTACATCTATGAGCAGTATGCTTTCTATAATCGGGTATTGGGGCCATACTGGTGGTCATATGTAGGTATGATGTCCTGTAATGTATTGTCTCCGCAATTGTTCTGGTCGAGAAAAATCCGTAGAAGTATCTGGTGGACTTTTGTTATGTCCATCTTCGTAAATATTGGTATGTGGTTTGAGCGATTTGTGATTATTGCTACCACTTTGGCTCGTGATTATCTTCCATCTAGCTGGAGTTACTACAGACCTACTTGGGTGGAGATCGGCTTATTTGTCGGTACATTAGGTTTATTCTTTACGTTGTACCTCATTTTTACTCGGGTAGCGCCCGTTGTAGCAGCAGCAGAGATCAAGAGTATCTTGAAGACAGCTGGAGACCAATACACTGGACCTAATGCTGAGAAGCATAGCCACGCAGAGGCACATTAATCCATTTTGACAAGAACTTCAACAACAATAAAATGAGCAAGGAAAATACAGAAGTTTTATATGGCTTGTACGATGATGAGGTAGATTTGTTAAAAGCTGTGAAAACAGCCAAAGATGATCATCTTGACATCATGGACGTATACTCACCATTCCCAGTACACGGTTTAGATCCACTACTAGGTTTGTCAGAGAGCCGTTTGCATATCACTGGCTTCATTTATGGCGCCATTGGTACATTGACTGCTTTCTTATTTATGACTTGGGTTTTTACCAGAGACTGGCCTATTATATTTGGTGGTAAGCCTTATTTCTCAGCACCTGCCTTTATTCCGATCACGTTTGAGCTTACTGTACTCTTTTCAGCAGTCGGTATGGTTACGACTTTCTATATCATTTGTGGCCTGGGGCCTGGCGTAGTAAATCCAACACTAGATGACAGAATCACGGATGACAAATTCTGTATCGCTTTTGATACGAGTGGAGCTGATGAAGGAGCGGTGGAGAAGTTGAAGTCCTTCTTGAACAATACAGGTGCCTCCGAGGTAAATACAAAGATGATCTAATCAGTGGCCTTACCGCCTTTGAATTAGTGATTTAATTGAGCAAGCGTTATTTCAAATATAGACTAATGAAATCATTTAAAGTATTACTTATTGCTACCATCGCAATTATCATCCTCCAGGCTTGCTCGCCTGCAGATGGAGAATATACAGGTAGTGAATATATGCCGGACATGGGCCACTCTGTAGCTTATGAGGCAAATACTTACAACTTCTATTATTATAATACCTGGGATGGTGCGAGTACAGAAGGCTTGTGGAAATTGTCCCAGCCTCGTCTCCCCGTTAAAGGTACCGTAGCTCGTGGTTATGCAGGTGTTGCTATGGCATCCAATGCCACGGCACAATCTGCCATGATGGATCACCTCAGAGGAGCATCCTCAACGAATGAGATAGCTGTTCCCTTGAGTGGAAATGCGCCCTATTATTATGCGGATACCGAAGAGGAGCGATTGAGAGCTACTGCAGAAATAATAGATAATCCTTTTCCTATTACTGCAGATGGATTGGAGCGGGGCAAAGAATTGTATGAAATTTTCTGCGGCATTTGCCATGGTAATAAAGGAGATGGAAACGGCTATTTGGTCGCTGAGGAAAACAGCAATGCTGTCTATCCTGCTCAGCCTGCAATTTTATTGAATGATGAATTTTCAGCTGCTTCAAACGGTCGCTACTACCATGCTATTATGTATGGTAAAAATGTGATGGGAGGATATGCTGATAAGATGTCATATGAAGAAAGATGGCAAGTCATTCACTGGATTCGGGCTCTACAGGCTAAGGATAAAAAGCTAGCCTATGATGAAGAATCAAATACGCTGAATGAAGCTTTCGGAATGCCAGCTAGTCGACTAAGTCAAATCGCTGAGCACGCAAGTGATCACGAAGGCGAAGCGCATGAAGCTGGTGGAGAAAACCATGAAGAAGGTGGGCACGAAGAGGAGAGCCATGGTGAAGAAGGGCATGATGACGGACATAGTGAGGGAGAACACAAATAGTGATCTCCTAAAGATGGGCATAGAAAAGAATACCCATCGCGATTAAATTGAAAATAATAGTCAGCTGTAGCAAAAGTAGCGACAGGAGTTTAGCAGTCAATAGTACTGAATGCCTCCGCTACTTTCAACAACTGACAGCTATAAATCTTACAAGCTTAAAACAATGAACCAATTCGTTCTTGAAGCAAAACATCGGACAAGCCTACTAGCTGGAATAGGTGTGGGTGTGTTATGTTTGGTAGTGACTTTTATAGGCGATGATGAATTGCATACTCGCTTTTGGTCAAACTACCTACACAATACCGTATTCTTTTTAGGCATTGCATTTCTTGCCGTTTTTATTCAGTCAGCTTTTATTACCGCTTGGGCGGGTTGGTATACTGTCTTCAAGCGGATGTGGGAAGCTATGTCAATGTTCATGATTCCAGGTTTGATCTTGATGATTCCAATCATTGCGGGATTATGGGGGCATTTTCATCATTTGTATCATTGGGCTGATGCAGAATCAGTAGCTAATGACCCTATATTACAGGGAAAAGCTTCTTTCTTGAATAAAGGTTGGTATACTTTCGGTACGCTTATTATTGTTGGAATTTGGATTTTCTTTGCTATGAAGTTGCGAAGTCTTTCTTTGCAAGAGGAGAAGAGTGGAGCACAGGTAGCTGACTTCAAATTTCACAAGCAGATGAGAATATATGCTGCGGCTTTCTTGCCCATTGCTGGTTTCTCCAGTGCAGCCATTATTTGGCAGTGGGTGATGTCGGTCGATGCACACTGGTATAGTACCTTGTTTGCTTGGTATACTGGGGTGAGTTGGTTTGTATCCTTATTGGCCTTGACGATCCTTGGCCTTATTTTCTTGAAAGGTAAAGGTTACTATGAAAATGTAACCGACGACCATCTACATGATTTAGGTAAGTTCCTCTTTGCTTTCAGTATTTTCTGGACGTACTTGTGGTTCTCACAATATATGTTGATTTGGTATGCTAATGTAGGGGAGGAAACGGTCTACTTCCAAACAAGGATGGAACAATATCCGGTCTTGTTCTGGGGGAATTTACTGTTGAACTTTATTACTCCTTTCTTCGTATTGATGCGTAACGATACTAAGCGTAAGTATGGTACTTTGGCTTTTGTATCTATTGTTACGCTATTTGGGCACTGGTGGGACTTTTTCCAGATGTTGAAGCCTGGGATCCTGCACACTGCGCACGAGGTAATGGCGCATGGAGCAGATGGTGGTCATCACGCAGCTGGATTCATGATGGGCTTCACTATCCCAGGTTTATTGGAATTGGGAACTTTTATTGGGTTCTTATCAGGTTTCATTTTGTTCTTCTTCGGCCAATTAGCGAAAGAACCTTTGCAGCCAGCTAATGATCCATACATTGAAGAAAGTTTGCACCACCACGTATAAAGCTTATTTAGATTAATTCTAAACAAAATTGACAAACGGCCTCTGGCTGAACAAGTTTAGTGAATTCTGTATTTTTGATATAGAATAAAAACATTTAATAATGACCGCATTACTGGCTATAATTTGTGTTATTCTGATTGCCGTCATCGCCGTGCAGGTGGGTAAGGTAACGGAGTTGGCAGGAAAGATTCGAGGGGAGGAAGAGGTTCAGGAACAGACTAACCGAATGAACGGAAGCATCGGTATGATCTTTATGATTGTATTCTTGGTGGCGACTGTTGTATCTGCTTTTTATTACAAAAACTGGATGTTGGGCTACGGTCCGCATGAAGCCGCTTCGGAACACGGTGTGAGCTTGGATTACTTATTCAACATTACCCTGTTTTTTACGGGCATTGTTTTTATCATTACGCAAATTCTGCTGTTCTACTTTGCTTGGAAATACCAAGGTAAGAGAGATCGCAAGGCAGTATTTATTTCGCATGATAATAAGCTTGAAGTGATCTGGACAATTATTCCAGCTGTCGTTATGACCTTCTTGGTAGTAGGTGGTTTGGATGTTTGGAATGAAGCGATGGCTGACGTAGAACCGGGCGAAGAAGTGATTGAATTTGAAGCTACAGGTTATCAGTTTGCATGGGCTTTGCGTTTTCCTGGTCCTGATGGTAAATTAGGAACACGGGACTACACAAAAATCAATGGTGTAAATGCATTGGGACAGGTTTGGACCGATGAGAAAAATATGGATGACTTGATGGTAGACGAAATCGTTTTACCAAAAGGCAAGAAAGCAAGAGTAAGAATTATCGCCAGAGATGTATTGCACAACTTCTATTTGCCTCATTTCCGAGTGAAGATGGATGCGGTACCAGGTATGCCGACTTATTTTGTATTCACGCCGACCAAAACCACGGAGGAATACCGGGAAGAGTTGAGCAAATATCCAGAATATCAGGTGCCAGACCCTAATGAGCCAGAAAAAATGCTTTGGGAGACTTTCAACTATGAGTTGGCTTGTGCGGAACTTTGTGGTAAAGGTCACTTTAGTATGAGAAGACTGGTTCGTATTGTAGAGGAAGATGAGTACGAAGTATGGTTGAATGGTCAGAAGTCATTCTATCTATCAACTATTAGAGGTACGGACGAAGACCCTTACAAAGATGAATTGTTAGACTTTGAAATAAAAGAACGAAAAGCGGCTTTTAATTCAGCAGTGAACAAAGCACGTGCTGCTGTAGAAGATAGCTTAAGAATCATCCGTCTTGACAATGTAAATTTTGAGACTGGTTCGTCAACACTTACGCCACTTTCCCGTTATGAATTGGATAATGTGGTAGATATGATGAAGCAGTATAGCAATATGACTATTGAAGTAGCAGGTCATACGGACAATACCGGGCAAGCAGAAGCTAATCAAGTTTTGTCTGAATCTCGTGCCAAGATAGTTTATGATTATATTGTAGCGCGAGACATCTCGACTGATCGATTGACATTTGTGGGTTATGGTCAGGATCGGCCCGTAGATACAAATGACACTGATGCAGGTCGAACGAATAACCGTCGTACAGAATTTAAGATTCTGACGCAATAGTCGTTCTGACTCACGACTAGAGAAATAATAAAATTTTATAGTCTCCTATTTTGGAGATGAACAATAAACTTTTTTATCAATGGCTTCTAATGTTGCAATAACAGCACCTCAGACACAGGAAGATCTTCTCATTGAGGAGTTCGGCTATGATGATCATTTCCATGATCATCACCATGGGGATAAGTATCAATCGAATTTTGTAACAACTTATATTTTCAGCCAGGATCATAAGATGATTGCCAAGCAATTCCTTATTACAGGGATGTTCTGGGCAATTATTGGCGGGTTGATGTCGCTGGTATTTCGTTTGCAATTGGGTTTTCCAGAAGAGAGTATGGCTTGGTTAAAGCCTATTCTTGGTAAGTGGATTACTGTCAATGATGCAGGTATCGGAACACTAGCACCGGAGTTCTACTATGCTTTGGTGACGATGCACGGTACAATCATTGTATTCTTTGTATTGACAGCCGGCTTGAGTGGTACTTTCAGTAACTTATTGATTCCATTGCAGGTAGGTGCCCGAGATATGGCATCGCCGCTACTGAATATGTTCTCCTACTGGTTCTTCTTTCTAGCAGGAGTAGTAATGTTTGCTTCTTTATTCTTGAATACTGGGCCATTTGCCGGTGGATGGACGGCTTATCCGCCATTGAGTGCATTGCCACAAGCCTCTTCAGGATCGGGAGCGGGTATGACACTTTGGACCGTTAGTTTGGTTCTCTTTGTGGTGTCTGTATTACTAGGTGGTATCAACTACGTGACCACTGTATTGAATCTTCGTACAAAAGGAATGACCATGTGGCGCTTGCCATTGACCATTTGGGCCTTCTTTATTACGGCGATCATTGGTATTCTTTCTTTTCCTGTATTAGCATCTGGTTTCTTTTTGTTGATGTGTGATCGTGGATTAGGAACGAGTTTCTTTTTAAGTGAAATCTTTATCGGTGGCCAGGCGCTCGACCACGTTGGTGGTAGCCCTGTCTTGTACCAGCACTTGTTCTGGTTCTTGGGTCACCCTGAGGTATATATCATTATTTTGCCTGCGATGGGTATTGTATCAGAGGTATTATCTGTACATGCTCGCAAGCCTATTTTTGGATATAAGGCGATGGTTTACTCTATATTGGCCATTGCATTCTTATCCTTTATCGTTTGGGCTCACCACATGTTTATGTCTGGTGTAAACCCATTCATTTCCAATTTCTTTGTGATTTTCACTTTGATTATCGCGGTACCATCTGCGGTAAAAGTGTTTAACTGGATTGCCACGCTTTATGGGGGTAATGTCCGGTTTAATTCAGCTAGTTTGTTTGCGATTGGATTTGTATCGATGTTTATCTCTGGTGGTTTGACTGGTATTTTCTTGGGTAACTCTGCGATTGACATTCAGTTACATGATACGTACTTCGTTGTGGCTCACTTCCACATTGTGATGGGTATTGCAGCCTTCTTCGGTATGTTTGCAGGTGTTTATCACTGGTACCCTAAAATGTTTGGCCGTTTCATGAATGAAACTTTAGGTAAGATTCATTTCTGGGGAACCTTGATTGGTGCTTACGCGATTTTCTGGCCTATGCACTACTTGGGTATGGCTGGTGTCCCTAGACGTTACTATAGCTTCGATATTTTTGATACCTTCCGTCATTTCGGAACCATGAATAAATTCATAACCATTGCAGCGATTATCGTTTTTGCTTTGCAAATGTTGATGGTGATCAATTTCTTCTACAGTATCTGGAAAGGTAAGAAGATGACTACGCAGAATCCATACGGAGCGAGTACATTGGAATGGACTACTCCTATCGACGTAGGACACGGAAACTGGCCTGGAAAAATTCCAGCTGTACAACGTTGGCCATATGATTATGGTAAGGATGGCAAGGAGTTTATCAGCCAGATCACTCCGCTGACAGAGAAAGAGAAGGCGGAAGGCGAGCATTAATTTAGCAGATAGATACCTTGTGGAATAAGTACCCAATAAGAGGTTTTATTCGGCAAGTCTAAATAGATAAACTTTGTCCACAAAAGTAGCAGAACAGGGCGCATCATCATCGTTTCTTGTACAAAAGGTACAAGATTACAAGATGTTAGTGAAGCTGAGACTTTCCTTAACGGTGGTTTTCTCTTCATTGATGGCTTTCCTCATTGCAAGTGATGGTCAATGGACTTGGGCAGCAGTAGGTGTTTTAGCACTCGGTGGTTTTTTGGTCACTGGAGCTGCGAATACCCTGAACCAGGTACTGGAAAAAGACTATGACAAGTTGATGACGAGAACGGCCAATCGACCTTTAGCTGCAGGAAGGATGACGGTATCTGAAGCGGTATTGGCAGCCGGGTTTATGAGCCTAATTGGCATTAGTCTGTTGGCTTTATTCAATCCTTGGGCTGCGTTCTTAGGTACTTTGTCCATGGTGTTTTATGCTTTTGTATATACACCTATGAAAAGGATTTCACCGATAGCCGTATTTATCGGAGCGATACCTGGAGCTTTACCTACCATGATTGGTTGTGTAGCTATTGAGGGGCAGTTGAGCTTATTAGCACTCTGTCTGTTTGGTATCCAGTTCTTTTGGCAGTTTCCGCACTTTTGGGCCATTGGTTGGCTAGGATATGAAGATTACAGCAAAGCAGGATACAAGTTGGTACCCGTGAAAGATGGGAAGATGGATGACAAAGAAACAGGCTGGCAATCTTTTTTGTGTGCTTTAGTCTTATTGCCTGTGAGTATACTGCCCTATATGATAGGTGTTAGTGGATTGACCTCGGCTATTCTTGTAGGCTTATTAGGGCTGGGGTACATCATGATGTCCTGGGCATTTTACCAAAAGCCGGAACGGAAAACGGCACTCCGTTTGATGTTTTACTCTTTTGGGTATATTCCATTTTCTTTGATCCTTTTATTTGTTGATAAAATATAATCAAATGGAGGTGGCAGTAAGACAGCAACAATATAGTAGGAATAAGATACATCCCAAGAAGTTTGCATTGGCAGTTGCTTGCGCAAGTATCTTGATGATGTTTTCAGCTTTTACCAGTGCTTATATCGTAAGACAAGCAGCCGGTAATTGGTTAGAATTTCAATTACCTTCTTTGTTTTTTGTTAGTACAGGTATTATTCTTTTGAGTAGTTTTACACTGCATTTTTCTTATCGTTCTTTCTTAAAGGGGAAAGAGCAGTTGTACAAAGGTTTATTATTGACTTCTTTTGGTTTGGGATTGCTATTTATCGCTATGCAATACCAAGGTTGGTTGAGTATGATGGAAATGGGAGTCCCATTGAAAACTAATCCTTCTGGGGATTTTATTTATGTTATTTCTGGTGTGCATGCCGCTCACGTCATTGGTGGGATTACAGCATTAGTGATTGCGATTTTACATGCTTTTAGCCTAAAATTTAAAGTTACGCCAGCTAGAAAATTGCGATTTGAACTTACTTTTATCTACTGGCATTTCGTAGGATTTTTATGGTTGTACTTGATCGTTTTCTTTTCGATCCAGTAATAATCATTCAAGTATAAACAACAAACAAAATATTCTTTACTGATGGCAACAACTGATACAGTAGTTGAGCACGAAGTTCACGACGAAAAGGAACTGTGGTCCGGAGCCAAAGAGCCCTTTAAGGCGAGTTATGGTAAATTGATGATGTGGTACTTCCTGTTGTCAGATGCTTTTACTTTTGCTGGCTTTTTGATCGCTTATGGATCACTACGGTTTAGTAGCCCAACTTGGCCAGTTCCTGACTTTGTTTTCAAAACACATCCGTTTGGTGATAGTGAATTACCACTGATATTTGTAACGGTGATGTCTTTCTTATTGATTATTAGCTCTGTTACTATGGTAAGAGGGGTGCAAGAAGGACACCGTAACAACATTAGAGGCGTGGTTTTCTGGATGCTATTGACTATACTCGGGGGTATTGGTTTCTTAAGTTGCCAAGCTTGGGAATGGAATAACCTGATTGGTACAGAGCATATGACAGTGACGCGAAACCCGTTCGGAACGCACACGGAAGCCGGTGTTTACCTCAATGAGGATGGAACCGAGTCCAGTGAAGTGTTTGAAGCAGGAGCGAGTTACTTGATTCATAAAGCTGGTGGACACGGCCATGGTGGAGATCATGGTGCAGATGCAGGACATGGAGGTGATGATAGTCATGGAGCAGATGATCACAGTGGTGGACACGATGACGGTCATGGTGCCGATGCAACAGCAGCTGGTGATTTTGAAGGACATGTAGTGGATCAACAGGGTTTTATACACCGAAAATATAAGGTTACGGAAGGACCCGATGCCGGAGTAGTGAAAAGCGAGGAGTTTGGCCCAAAAGCATTTGGAGCTCTCTTTTTCTTCATCACCGGATTTCACGGGTTTCACGTATTTTCTGGGGTAGTATTTTTAATCATCATTATGCTTAATGCAGGTAGTGGCTTATATGTAGCGCGGGACAATGGGCATGAGATGGTGGAGAAAATTGGGTTATACTGGCACTTTGTAGATTTAGTATGGGTGTTTGTATTCCTAGTATTCTATTTGCTGTAACAATTTTGAAACTGCTTTAAATCCGATATAAATGGGACATTTAAGCTACGAAGAATCAAAGAAAAAAGTTTTCCAAGGACTTATCCTATTAGGGGCAGTTACCTTGGTTGAAGTAGGATTATCTCTTTTTGGAAAAGGATATATTATCAGTGGGGTAGAGGATTATACTTGGATAGCCTACGTGGTAGGTCTTGGATTGATCGTCTTGTCACTGTATAAAGCCTATTTCATTATTTATGAATTCATGCACATGCGATATGAGGCCAAGGGTTTAGCGCTTAGTGTATTGCTACCGACGCTCTTATTGGTCTGGGCAATTATCGCTTTCTTTCAAGAAGGAGGGTCCTGGAAAGATCGAAGGGATCAAATAAAAGAAAAAGATGCGGAACCCGCTCAAGAGCAAGGGATGCTACCCGACGATGTTTATCGGATAGATAATCTCGGATAGCAAAAAAGGCGAGCACTGAAAAGTCTCGCCTTTTTTTTTGGCCTGTTATCAACTATCACAATATGAAAATAGGATGACAAAAATCCTTTAGTAATGGACAAAGAATAAGTTCCGCATTTTGAGATAGAGATTTTGGTGATAGACAAGGCATTTTTTGAAGTGATAGCAGCGCTATCGCTGAAAAAAATAACGCAGTATA
>Ga0070726_10002844_pt1 | contig 15229 bp, 11 predicted proteins | sample tdAd471_FD_67275 | JGI IMG/M metagenome (GOLD analysis project Ga0070726, IMG submission 67275) | Marine sediment microbial communities from the Atlantic coast under amendment with organic carbon and nitrate - tdAd47.1 | ecosystem: Environmental > Aquatic > Marine > Coastal > Sediment | place...
GCCCTTGCAGAGCGAATTAATTTTTATGCCGCCAACCCGAATGACCTTCATCGGATGGCATCCCGGGCCGGGGATCTTGGCCGAGTTGACGCGGCAGCGGCGATTGTCGACGACTGTTACGAGTTGATTTCTTAATGATGAATTTTGTGGCAAAACTTTTTTCTTTTCGCCACAAAGGCACCAAGACACTAAGAAAGAATAATGAAATAAAATTTTTTGTGTCTTTGTGCCTTGGTGGCAAATATTTCTTTATTCCGGCTTATCCGGATGGGTTTGGTAAAACCAAAAAAACTAAATTGAACTAACCGTATGTTTCTTAAAAAATATCATATCCACTTTGTTGGAATCGGCGGTATCGGAATGAGCGGAATTGCCGAACTCCTTCTCAATCTGGGCTATAAGGTGTCTGGATCTGACATCAGTTCTTCGGACATTACCCGGCGGCTGGAACGCCTCGGAGGTATTATATTTGAAGGTCATTCCAAAGAACAAATCAGGGGGGCTGATGTTGTGGTCACTTCGTCGGCGGTGGGCCCGGAAAATCCCGAAGTTGTTGCCGCAGGCCGAGCGTCGATCCCGGTAATCCCCCGGGCAGAGATGCTGGCAGAACTGATGCGCTTGAAGTACAGCGTGGCGGTTGCCGGCGCTCACGGTAAAACGTCCACCACATCCATCGTCGCCACTGTTCTGGGTAAAGGTGGGCTCGACCCTACGGTGGTTATCGGCGGAAAACTAAAAAGTATCGATTCCAATGCCCTTCTTGGAGAAGGGGATTATATCGTGGCCGAAGCCGATGAAAGTGACGGCTCTTTTCTTAAAATGTCCCCCACCATCGCGGTGGTGACGAATATCGATCGAGAGCATCTCGATTTTTATCGAGACTTGGACCACATCAAAGAAGTCTTTATGAGCTTTATTGACAAAATACCTTTTTACGGTCTGGCGGTTCTTTGTCTGGACGATGAGTCGATCCAGTCGCTTATCCCGAACATTCATAAACGGTTTGCGACCTATGGAATGACTACTCAAGCCGATTTCCAGGCCAAAGATGTGGCTTTTGAAGGGTTACAAAGCAGGTTCAAGGTGTATCATCTTGGAACGTTACTCGGAGAGATCTTGCTGAACCTTCCGGGCCTCCATAATGTTTACAATGCCCTGGCAAGTATCGTGGTGGGCATTGAACTCGATATCCCCTTTGAAGTTATAAAATCGGCGCTTCAAACCGCGGAAGGTGTTCAACGGCGGTTGGAAATTAAGGGTGAAAAAAAAGGGGTTACGGTTATTGACGATTACGGGCATCATCCTACGGAGATCAAGACCACCCTGCATGCCGCAAGGGAATGCTGGCCGGGCAGGCGGATTGTGGTGGTGTTCCAACCCCACCGCTATAGCAGAACCCAGGCACTTTTTGATGACTTCACCCGGTCATTCTATCAGTCGGACCTGGTGGTGGTTCTTCCCATCTATGCCGCCGGAGAAGAAAAGATAAAGGGGGTGGAAGGGTATGCTCTGTTTGAAGGAATCCAGCGCCACGGCCACAGAGACGTCGTTTATATGCAAAATTTTGAAACGGCGGTTATGCATCTGAAAAACGTTTTAGCCCCGAACGATATTATGATTACACTGGGTGCCGGAGATGTTTGGAAAGTCGGGGAAATGGTGCTTGATGAATTGTCAAAATAGGTGTGTTGCAACACCGTCAATATTTGGGATGCAGCCAGAGGACATAAGGTTTATGGCCCTTGATTCTGATTTCATAAAATGGCTTGAAAACCGGTTCGGAGACAACGTCAAATTTCACGAACCCATGTCCAGCCATACATCATTGCGTGTTGGCGGGCCGGCAGAAGCTTTGGTGGCGCCTGAAAACCTTGAAGATCTTAAAGCGCTGGTGGAATGGTCATGGAATAACGGACTTTCCTATCTGATCATCGGCGAAGGCACCAATCTTCTGATCAAGGACGGCGGCATCAGGGGAATTGTTATCGTGTTGACAAAATGTCTGAATACCCTCGTTCAGACAGGCATGGAAGCCGATGGCCCAATCGTTACCGCATCGGCAAGTGTCCGCATGCGATCCCTTTGCGCATATGCACTCAAACAGGGCCTTGAAGGAATGAATTTTGCCCTGGGCATTCCAGGGACGGTTGGCGGAGGGATTATGATGAATGCCGGGACGTCCCATGGCGCCATGGAAAACGTCCTCGAGTCCATCACCGTATTGCTGCCTACGGGTCGGACCCGAAGAATTCGGCGGGAACAGCTCGATTTTTCCTACAGAACGCTTTCATGGAACAGTGAGCTAACAGAGGGTCATTACGCACAAACGGTTATATTGGACGGCTGCTTCCGTCTGCGTCCTTCGGATTCAGAAAAACTCAAAAAAGAGGCGCGAAAAATTTTAAAAGCACGCTGGAAAAAACAGCCCATGGGCTGGCCAAGTGCAGGATGTTTTTTTAAAAATCCCTCGTCCGGGAAAACAGCGGGCCAACTTATTGAGATGGCCGGCCTAAAAGGAAAATCCATTGGCGGGGCAGAAATTTCATCCAAGCATGCCAATTTTTTTATAAACCGGCACAACGCATCGGCCGCAGACTTTCTGGCATTGATGGCGCTGACTGAAGAGACCGTATCAAACAAGTTCAATATTGATCTTAAAAGAGAGGTTAAGATTGTTGGCACGTAAACGCACCCGGAAAAATTATTACAAAAACAGTGCTGCCAGAAGGCGTTATGAAATTATAACGCGCGTTATTTTCAGCGTAAAAACAGCGGCTGTCGGGACATTTTTGCTGTTGGTCAGCTTTCTTTTTATGTTTACCTACGATTTTGTAACCCAGTGCGACTATTTCAAGGCTGAAGGTCTGACGGTAACCGGCGCTCATCGGCTCACAGAGGAACAGGTTTTGCAGCAGAGCCAGATAAATAAAGGAATAAACATTCTTTCAGTAAATCTTTCAAGGGTTAGAAAGCGGCTCCTGGCACATTCATGGATCGAAGAGGCTGAAGTCAGCAGGGAGCTTCCCACAGGAATCAGTATCAGAATAAAGGAGCAGCGGCCCCTCGCCATTTTAGACCTGGGCCGAAGATTTATCATCAATGCCCACGGAGAGCTATTCAAAGAAATGGATGCCTCGGACCATTGCCGCCTGCCGGTGATCAGTGGGCTCGAATTTTCAGACATCAATGTTCGGGGTGAATCCCGAAGCGTTCCTTTTGATGCGGTAATGAAAATCTTAGCGCTTGGGAAAAAGCCTGAAAGTGTTCTTCCCTGCAGGTTAATAAAAAGAATCCGTGTGGATCGAGAAATGGGTCTCACAATTTACGCGTTTGACCGCATCAAAGCCATAAAAATCGGGTACGATGATTATCCGAATAAGTATGAAATGCTCAGAAATGTACTTTTTTATCTAAAAAAGAATGGAAGTTTTTCACAACTCGAATCCATTGATCTCAACAATTTAAACCGTATCGTAGTGAATCCTGCGAAAATAAAATCTGCTGCCTGAGGCTATAAGGAGGTTTAGAATGCAGGGACAGGAAAATATTATCGTCGGTCTTGATATTGGAACGACCAAAATTTGTGCTGTGGTCGGTGAAAAGACAGGGGATAAAATAAACATCGTTGGTATTGGAACTCATCCGTCCATCGGACTTCGGAAAGGCGTTGTAGTCAATATTGAATCCACCGTTGAATCGATACAAAAGGCGGTTGAAGAGGCGGAACTTATGGCGGGGTGTGAAATATCATCTGTATACGCCGGAATCGCAGGGGGTCATATAACAGGGTTTAACAGTCGCGGAATCATCGCCATTAAAGGGCCGGAAGTTACCCAGCAAGACGTGGACCGTGTTATCGATGCAGCACGTGCCGTCGCAATCCCCATGGATCGTGAAGTCATCCACGTGATCCCTCAGGAATTTATCATCGACGATCAGGGCGGGATCCAGAATCCTGTGGGCATGTCCGGGGTGAGGCTGGAAGCAAAGATCCATATCGTGACCGGCGCTGTAACGTCTGCCCACAATATCGTGAAATGCGCAAACCGCTCAGGTCTTGATGTCTGTGATATTGTCCTGGAGCCGCTGGCTTCAGGTGAAGCCGTGCTCACCGACGAGGAGAAAGATGTGGGAACGGCGCTTTTAGACCTCGGCGGCGGAACGAGTGATCTTGCAATTTTTTCAGGGAAAAACATCAAGCACACCTTTGTTCTGTCCCTCGGTGGCAGCAATCTGACCAACGATATCAGCATCGGCCTGCGTGCATCCATGGCTGAAGCCGAAAAGATCAAGAAAAAATATGGCACCTGTGTTGCCAGGAGCATCAATTCCGAAGAAACCATTGAAGTTCCCGGGATGGGTGGACGCAAACCCAGGAAGCTGCCAAGGCAGATCCTCGGTGAGATACTGGAACCTCGTGTGGAAGAGATCTTTACGTTGATAAAACGGGAAATATTTCGCGCCGGAATGGATAAAATTGTTACTTCCGGTGTGGTTTTAACCGGCGGGTCATCTCTGCTGGAAGGGATAGAGGATATTGCAGAGACGGTTTTCGATCTTCCAAGTCGGCTGGGCAGGCCCAGGGGGATCAGCGGTCTTACGGATGTCGTCAATAATCCCATGTATGCGACAGCCGTCGGGCTCGTACTATACGGTGCAAGAATTCAGCCCAAAAAGAAATTCAGGATTCGTGACACAAATATTTTCAACCGTGTCATGACCCGGATGAAACGGTGGTTCAAGGAGGTCATTTGAACGGGCCCTTAAGGATAGGAGATAAAACCAATTACTGTTAAAGGAGGTGGGGGAAATGACGTTTACGTTAGTAGAAAACGACAATTATGCAAAAATCAAAGTTATCGGAGTTGGAGGAGCCGGCGGGAACGCGATCAACAACATGATCGATTCCGAGCTCCATGGAGTTAAATTTATCGCTGCCAACACAGATTCCCAATCCCTGGAAACCTCAAAGGCAACGGTCAAAATTCAGATCGGTGAGCAGCTTACCCAGGGGCTTGGGGCCGGCGCCAATCCTCAAATCGGGAGGGAAGCGGCGCTGGAAAATTCGGACGCCATAAAAAGGGTGCTGGAAGGCAGCCATATGGTGTTCATCACTGCAGGATTCGGCGGTGGAACCGGAACCGGTGCTGCGCCGGTGATTGCTGAAATCTGCAAAGAAATGGATGTGCTGACGGTTGCTGTGGTGACAAAGCCTTTTTCTTTTGAAGGCGGGAAAAGGGCCAAACAGGCCGAAGAAGGGATCAATGTTCTCAGAAAAGTTGCAGATACCGTCATCACGATACCCAATGACAGACTGAGGGGCCTTGCTTCCAAAAATGCCAGAATGATCGATATGTTCAAGAAAGCCGATGAGGTCCTGCTCCATTCTGTCAAAGGCATCACCGATCTTATCATGATACCGGGACTGATCAATCTCGACTTTGCCGATGTTAAAACCATCATGTCCAAAGCCGGAATGGCCATTATGGGCATTGGTATCGCTAGAGGTGATAATCGCGCTATCGAGGCCGCCGAACGTGCCATATCCCATCCGCTTCTCGAAGATATCTCCATTTCCGGAGCCAAGGGCGTTTTAATGAACATAACCAGTAACAGCGATTTGACCATGGAAGAAATGACCGAGGCTTCGGATCGGATATACAATGAAGTCGGGAAAGATGCCGAGATTATCTGGGGAACCGCCGTAGAAGACAGCATCGGCGATGAGATGCGCGTTACGGTAATTGCAACGGGAATCGATTCGGGTTCCGAAGCCGAGATTAAAAATGACCTCAGAGGCAAGGTCAGAGATATCACGGCAGACGATTTGAACGATGCCGTTGATTATGATGAACCGACGTTCATCCGCCGTAAACACGCGGTGGGTGAGTCGAGCGGTGGGACCTACAGAGGATACAAGGGAATTGTCATCGACAATACGGATCTCAGTGATCTTGATGTGCCGACATTTTTACGTAAAAAGGCAGACTAGCTACCGAAAACGGGCGCATGATAAGAACTGTTGGATGCCGATGAACGATAAAAAACGAAAAACTTCTGATAGCCAATGGCAGGGAAAACCGAGAGATTTCAAAAAAAAGTTGCCCACCCGGAAATTGGTGCAATCCGCAAACGATGGGAAGGCCGTATCAAAGTTGCATTGGTATATCCCAACACGTATCATGTGGGGATGTCCAATCTCGGTTTTCAGGCGGTATACGAATTGCTCAACGCGGTTGAGCACGTCGTATGCGAACGGTCTTTCTTACCGAGAACCACCGGAAAAAAAACAGATCGCATACTTACCGTGGAGTCCGGAAATCCAATTTCAAAATTCGACATCATTGCTTTTTCGGTCTCATTTGAAAATGATTATCCCAACCTCCTAACAATTCTTGATAAAGCAGGCCTCCCCCTGCTGTCTGATGACAGAGGAACCCCCCACCCTCTGCTTATTGCAGGGGGAGTTGCTTTATTATTAAATCCGGAGCCTTTGGCCCCGTTTATCGATTGTTTTCTGATGGGTGAAGCCGAAGCCATTCTGCCACAGTTTTTTGACACGGCTTCACCGGATGTTCTGGCTCAAAATAGAAGATCGTGTTTAAAAACCCTCGCCAGCGAAGTTCCCGGTATCTATGTTCCGACATTTTACAGAGCATCTTACCATTCGGACGGGACGCTTTGTGCATTTGAACCGGTATCCGACGTTCCGGCTAAAGTTGAACGCCAATATGTGGAAGATATCTCCCAGATTCCTATCTGCAGTAAAATCGTAACCCCGGACACCATCTTTGACAGTACATTTCTCATTGAAGTCAGCAGAGGATGTCCCCATGGCTGCAGATTCTGCAGCACAGGATATGTTTACAGACCTCCGCGGTTCAGAACCTTTTCACTTCTGGAGAAATGCATGGAAAAGGGGGCGTTGATCACGAACAAAATTGGACTGGTGGGCGCTGCGGTTTCGGATCTTCCCGATTTAGACAAGCTTTGCCGCCAGAGCCTTGAAAAGGATATCCGAATATCCTTCAGCTCCCTGAGAGCCGATGCTTTTACACCTGAACTCCTTTCAGTCCTAAGGAAAAGCAATGTCAAAACCGCAACCATCGCTCCGGAAGCCGGAACAGAGCGTCTGCGCAGGGTGATTAATAAGGGTTTCACTGAAATAGATATCCTTGACGCTACCGAGGCGTTGGTCGCCAGCGGTGTCCCCAACCTAAAACTGTATTTTATGATCGGTCTTCCCACCGAAACCATGGATGACATCGACGCCATTGTCACCCTGTGTAAAAAGATAAAACACAGATTCCTCGAATCGAGTCGGGCCAGGAAGCACATGGGGGAGATCACCGTCAGTCTCGGTTGTTTTGTCCCTAAACCGTTCACACCGTTTCAATGGGTCGGACTGGATGATATCCGTTTGCTAAAAGAAAAGATAAAAAAGATAAGGGCCGGTCTTAAAGGAGTGGCAAACATCCGCCTACACGCGGATATCCCCCGCTGGGCTTACATTCAGGCGCTGTTGTCCCGGGGAGACCGAAACACTGCACAAATATTGCTGCTTGGGAATAAAAATCAAGGGAACTGGCCCAAAACACTAAAATCCTCTCCTGTCAATCCTGATTTTTATGTTTACAGGGAACGTCCTTTAGATGAATTGTTTCCCTGGGACTTTATCGATCATGGCATCCGCAAGTCTTTTCTCAAAAAGGAATACAAAAGAGCCTTGGAGGGGAAAACCTCCCCCCCATGTCCTATGGAACCCTGCCATATCTGCGGGGTGTGTAAAGAGAAGGGCAATTCGAGCTGCGCTTAAAGGCTTGCTCGCCTCCCCAACATCTCCCTCTCAGAAAGGTACCGGAAATCCGATGTCGATCACCCTGGACGTCAATAAATTTCCCTTTCTCGGATTTTGGACAGCTTCGGCCGGTATCATCGGTCCGGATGACCTTCTGTGAAGAACATGTTGAAAAATTTAGGATGATTAATAACTGCCCAGAGAAGTTTGAGAATGCGGTTAAATTATGTTCTCATATAAAATCCGAGATCCTTATCGTTACCTTTCGGTTCACTGTACATGACACCGACCATGCGATCCATGACCCATATTACCCTGACCATCTTGCGGATTTCTGATCTCAACGGATTGTCTATCTCAAATTTTACTTCCAACATATCATCTATGGAAATTTGGTGTGGCCCCAGATTTTCAAACCGGATTCCTCCCATTGAAAGTTCTTCAACGATGAACTCTCCTTTTTTTCCTCTTCTCTGGATGGTGTATTCACCGGGTAGTGTCGCCTTTTTTCGGTAATGCTCTCGAAATTCGAGGGTAAACCCAAAAACTTCGCCACACTTGCATTTGGCTTTCAGTCTCCGATGCGCATTCTTGAATTTCGCGGCGTCAAAAATTTTTACAAAGCCACATTTGGGACAGATGACCGTTGTTTGATTGGTTTTGTTCATATAAACTGTTTTCATGAATTTGTCCTCTATTACACCTGTATGGATCTGAATTTATCATCACTCAAAACTTCTCTTATTTTTTGTGACAGGGTTCTCATGTTAAAAGGTTTCTGAATAAAACCATTACAACCTCGGTCCAATATCTCACTGGCCTGGCCGCTGAGACTGTAACCGCTTGCAAGAAGTACTTTTACTTCAGAATCAATTTTCTTTAGGGTGTCATATGTCTCACCGCCACCTATATCGGGCATAATCATATCCAGGACAACTAAATCTATTTTATCCTTATTCTCTTTAAAAACCTCAATGGCCTCGCAGCCATTCATGGCTTTGAGTACGGTGTGGCCAAGTTTATTCAGCAGTTCAACCCCCACATCAATGACTATCTCTTCATCGTCGACAATAAGGATGGTTTCGTTTCCCGCTAAAATCTGTTTGGAAATCTCCGTAGTTTGATGGATCGGTTCATCTGACGCAGGCAGATAAATGCTGAAATTGGTTCCTTGCTCTTTTTTGGAATCAACATCAATATATCCGCCATGTCCTTTGATGATTCCATATGCAGATGCCAAGCCGATTGTTTGCGAAATGTTTCTCTGCGAGCAGGCACAGAAAGAAGTGTTCGGGTTAAAATCTTGGGCTGATAAATTATGGCAGGAATTGAAGCGGCGGGAGAAACTGTACCGGTGGCCTGACCGGCCGGTCCTTTTTGATGATCTTGAACGTTATTTTATGGCGAGGGGATATTCCTCTCCCCTTATGTACCTGCATAACAGCCCGGGACTGTTGAGAGTGAAAAAACGGGCAAGGGAAAGAAAAACCAGCAAATAAATTATTCCATAAAAATCAATAGTTTTAGATTGATACCGGTTCAAAAACATAAAAAAATAAAAATTAGTAAAAGGCGTGAAAAAGAGGGGTATATTCTTGCAAATGTTACCCTATATATGATTATGAATTCGATATCTATCAAATTGTTTAAGATGTATTCCCATTTTTAGTTGTCACAGGTATAGTTTCCAGCGCAGATTCATCTGCCAACAAATCCACATGCCGATCCTTTGCCGGTTCTACGTCTACTCGTTTTGGCCAAAAGCCGTATTTCAGCCGATGGACCAGCAACCGACAATCGCTAAGCAAGGCCAGAAGACTTGGGACGAGCACCAGGGTTAAAACGGTTGCAAAGGCAATGCCTGCAGCAATAGATAGGGCCATGGGAATGAGAAATTTGGCCTGAAGGTCCGTTTCCATAATCAGCGGAGCCAGACCGCCCACCGTACTGAGCGATGTAAGAAAGATCGCCCTGAACCGTCGCGCACCACCAATGAGAATCGCATCAAAAAACGACGACCCTTCGGCAATATTTTCGTTGATCCTTTCGATCAAAACAATGGCGTCGTTAACCACTACACCGGTAAGTGCCACCATCCCGAATATACTCATAATCGACAGGTCATACCCTAAAAGCAGATGCCCCAAAACCGCGCCGATTATTCCAAACGGCACCGTAAACAGAATCACGAAAGGCTGGGCATAAGATCGAAACATGGTAGCGATTATGATAAAAATCCCGAGGATGGCCAGGGGATAACTTACATACAGACTATCGAACGACTCCCGCATCTTTTTCTGTTCTCCCTGAAGCGCTACGTGGAGTTCTGGATATTGTCGCTTGAGCTGCGGGAAAAAGTTTAAATCAAGCTCGGAAAAAATTTCATTGGCATTGGCCTTTTTGGTATCAACATCTGCACTAACAGCCACCCGGCGCATACCGCCGGTACGGATAATGGTAGAGTATCCGGGTGCAAAAGATATATCTGCGACTGAGATTAACGGGACTTTATACCCGTTTGGAGTGCGGATGCGAACCCGTTCAAGGTCTGAAATACGGCTGCGCTCATCTGCGGTATACCGTACTTTGATCCGGATATCGTCTCTTCCCCGCTGTAGACGAACCGCTTCATCTCCATAAAAACCAGCATAGATTTGTCTTGCAAGATCATCAACGGTCAGTCCCAGAGTCCTCGCCTCAGGTTTTAATTCAAGTCTCAGTTCATTTTTTCCCCGAGAAAAATCGGAGCGGATCTGATAAACGCCTTCGAACTTGCGAAGCCTGTCCATAAGATCATCCGCTGCGCCAAGGATGTCGTTCATATCATGACCCTGCAACCAGACTTCGATGGGAGCACCCGGAGGTCCGGCTTGCAGTCCTGTGAAAGTCAAAGACTTTACACCAGGAATTGGACCGATTTCCTTTTCCCATTTGATCATTAAATCTTTTGAATGAATCCCACGCCGATCCGAGTCTAAAAGTATGGCCTGAACCGAACCGAAGTGGGGTCCTGACTTGGGTAGATCCTCCAGGGTCTGGCCGATCAGGGATAGACGATTTTCAATCAGCGGATCTCCTGAACGGGTTTGGGTGTGCTCAGCCAAACGCAGGAGTGCTGCATCGATCTTTTCGATCGCATGTGAAGTAACATCCGGTGGAGTACCGCTGGGAAACTCCACGGTGGAGGTCATGATAAACCCGTCAATCTCAGGAAAAACTTCAAATTTCAGTATACCACCTCGGACCAGCCCAATGGTCAAGAGCAGGACACTAATGGCGATACAAAATGAAATATATCGATAGTATAGGGCCTTGCTCAAAACCGGCGTATATATGCGGGCCACAAACCATTCCATCCCGGAACTGGTCAGGCGATGCACGGTTTCCAGTTTGCGAGTCAAACGGTTCATATTATTGTTTTTAACATTGGGATCCGGAAGATGGCTCAAGTGAGCCGGCAATAACATCAAGCATTCCACCAGGGAAACCGCAAGACAGGAAATAACTACCACAGGCATAATGGCAATGAACTTCCCCATAATTCCGCCGACATATAAAAGCGGAATAAATGCGACGATGGTAGTGATCACAGCGGCGATGATCGGCATCCCCACTTCGCTGACACCGTCAACCGCCGCTTTTAATGGTGGCTTTCCCTGCTTGCGGTGAAAATAAATCGCTTCGCCTACCACAATGGCATCATCTACGACAATACCCAGAACCATAATCAATCCGAAAAGCGATATCATGTTGATCGTACCGCCCACGGCCCATAAAAAGGCCAAAGCGCCGGCAATGGAGATCGGGATTCCCATGCCTCCCCAGAAAGAAAGACGGGCATTTAGAAAAGCCCACAACAGAAAAAAAACAATGATCAGCCCGATCATTCCATTTCTTACCAGCAGATCGATCCGTGACCGGAGCATGTCTGTATTATCATAGAGAACTTTAATATTGGCACCAGCAGGCAGTTGTCGTTCCTTTTGAGATATATATTTTTTAACAGCCTCTGATATTACAAGGGCGTCTTCTTCCTGTGTTTTATAGACGATGAGAAGAACAGACGGCTCACCGTTTATCAGAGCATTTATGGGATCTTCCGTGAATCCGTCGTTAATGGTGGCCAGACGGTCCAGTGTGATGATCTCACCTTCCGGTCGAGCCAGAACCACAATGGAAGAAAGTGTCTCACCCGTATACTTTCGACCCATGGTTCGTACCCGGATTTCCTCACCTTGTGTACGTATCGTCCCGCCGGCAAGATTCAGACTGTTGCGTCGAATCGCATCCACGACCTTGTCAAAGCTTAATCCATATTCACGCAGCCGTTTTTCGGATACCTCGATACTGATTTCATATCCTCTGGCACCGAAGATTTCCACCTGAGAAACCTCCGGCACCTGCTGGATTTCATCCTTGATTTTTTCTGACCACTCTTTTATCCTCCGTTCAGACATGTCACCGGAAAAATATAGCAGCATCACAGGATCTTTTAGCGTTAACTCGGTAATGACCGGCTTTTCCGCATCAACCGGAAAAGAGGAGATGGCGTCCACCCTGGATCTGACCTTTTCCAGGACATCGCCCACATCATAATCTTCTTTTACTTCGATAACGGCGGAGCCGACATTTTCGCTCGACGTCGTGGTGTATTGTTTCACGCCCTCAAGGCCTTCAATAGCTTCTTCAATTTTCCGGCTGATTCCCTCTTCAACCTCTTCGGGATCAGCACTGGGGTACGGAACTGAAATCGTAATCATGTCCAAGGAAAATTCCGGAAAGTTTTCCCGAATCATGGAAATGGTTGCAATCCCGCCGGACAGAAAGATCAGGACAAGGATGATATTGGCAAATACCGTGTTTCGGGCAAATGCTGCCAATACACGTTTCATGATTTATTATCCTTTTTACTTCTGTTGGTTATTTCCAGTAACGCGTTTTCCAGCGGATCGATAAGCCGCGTGGTTACGACCATATCCCCGGCATTAATTCCACCGGCCACATAGGCGTTCTCATCATCCACTCGTACGACGTTTACCGGTAAGGTTTTCAGGCGATCTTTCACGGCAATATGTACCGTATTCTCAAAGCTCACCGCCTGCCGAGGCAGTCGGAATACATTATACAATGTTCTGCCCGGAATTTTTACGGAACAGAACATGCCTTCCACCAGTGGCATAGACTGGGAACTTTTCTTCAAAGCGGTTTTGGCATCAAAACGCACGGCAACGATAAGGGTGCGGGTCTGCTGGTCGAACTTTACTATCCGGTGCAGGCGACCATCCCAAGTTTGCCCATCGTTATTCTCTGTCCACCTAATCTTGCATGGCACTTGTTCGACATTGGAAAACCATGTAGTGTTTCCGTTTTTTTCATCTCTGTTAAAGCGCAGCCACCTGCGGGCATCACGGCTGTCTAAAGGTACCTGGATTTCTATAACTGAATCATCTGAAAGGGTTATGACATTTTGTCCCGGAGTAACATACTGACCTTTTTCCAGCGAAACCGACTTGATACGTGCGTTAAAGGGAGCTCGGACCTCACAACGTTCAAGATTGTTTTCGGCTGTTTCCAGGACCTGTATAATCTGGTTTTCCAGATCAGCTGCGGCAAGCATTGTCTTCTCAGCCGCTTCAAGTCCTGATAGAGCAACGACGTTATCTTTTTTGAACAATACCAAGATCCGCTGATACTCTTTTTTGGCTAATTCATGACTTCGCTTAAGGATTTTAAGACGTTTTCTGTTGGTTTTGAGAACCGTCAAATAATCCTTTGGATCAATTTTAAAAAGAACCTCTCCTTTGGGAATGATCTCTCCGATTTTCAGTCTGGGGTGTATATCAACAATTCTTCCCGAAACTTCGGGTGAGATGGGCACAACAGTCAATGCCTTTACTTCACCATAGCCGGATATAACTACCTGAATATCCTCCTTTTTAATCTGTATGGTTTCCACACGCAAAGAGCGTTCGCTGTTTTCTGCCTCAGCCGGAGGTTTTTTTAAACGGGTCAGCATTACCATTCCCGCTGCGCCGACCAGCAGAACCAGGATGCAAATGATAATGCTAGTGAGCAAACTCATCGCCGGCTTTGATGACTTTTTTATCGCGTTTGATTCCATTTATGTTCCCTTTTCTCGTTACAATTCAGACTTGGTGAGCTCTGACACCTCAAACCATTTCCGTTATCGACACTTGAAATGTTATTGAATCTATAATGGGTTCAGTTTATTATAAAATCGTTACACGATTTTATTTAAGAAGGAGAATTGTTGTCAACCTTTGTACTTCCAAGTATCCTGTTATAAGTGGGTAGCGCAACCCCTTTTTCCCATAGAAATCTTTGGAGATCTTTCTAAACAAACATTATGAGACAATATTAATAGGGATTTCGAGCAAGATAAGATGATAATCTGCCTATTTGTGCATTCATTTTTTAACTCTATCTGCTATTTAGTGATATTTTTTAGTCTAACAGATGGGATTGAGAGTTTTATCGTCATCTCAAACAAAATAACCTGCTGTATTCACAGCAGGTTATAAGTAGTATGTGGTTTTGTACATTCCTGGATAGATAGTCGCATATTACCGCATATTTTAAATCTTCAGCTTTTAGCAGTAAACACTAATCATTTTTGGCCTCCCGCAGCTTTCATTACTCATTCGAGTTAATTCATTAAAAAATTTGGATAATCGATTCAATTCCACACGTTTCTTTTTTAGGTACACCACAACATATTGGGTTTTAAAGTCAAGCTTCAAATCTGAGATACTTGCAATGACAATAAACACACGTATCATGTATACAAAAAAACGTGTGATACTGTTTTTCAATAGGGCAAATCATTTTTTTCGGTTTGTCCTTTTTGATTTTTTGTTGATTTTACGATGTATGTAATCAGGACGAACAAACTTCTGGTTGTTGTTTTGGCAAGACATCTGGAATAAATAACTTTAACATTTTTTCCCTTTGTGATAATGGTTTTCGACTGAGAAGAAACCCACATTAGTTAAAGGATGGAGGTTTTAAAATGAATTTTTTGAGAATTTGTGCAGTAATCATCTGTCTAACTTTTGGAGTTAGCTTTATAGGATGTGGTGGTGGTGGAGGCGCCAAAGTCAGTTCCCGACAGTCGACAATAGGCCAAGAGTTAATTGATCTCGATAAAGCGCACAAAGATGGTTTAATTACTGAAAAAGAGTATAAGAAATCCAAAGAGAAAATTTTGAAAGAGGCGTATTAGACCGCAATGAACCATATTTGAACTGATAAATAAAACTAAGAAATGCAGTAATTAATCCATAAATTTAAATGTAAAGGAGTTAAAAATGGCAGAAGCAAAAGGATTGATGAAACCGGTAAAGCTGAAAAATGAGCTGGCAGAGTTTCTGGGAGCAACAGAACTTCCCAGGACAGAGATCACCAAAAAAC
>Ga0070726_10002846_pt1 | contig 15225 bp, 17 predicted proteins | sample tdAd471_FD_67275 | JGI IMG/M metagenome (GOLD analysis project Ga0070726, IMG submission 67275) | Marine sediment microbial communities from the Atlantic coast under amendment with organic carbon and nitrate - tdAd47.1 | ecosystem: Environmental > Aquatic > Marine > Coastal > Sediment | place...
CTGTATTATCATCGGACTCATCGACTGTCTTCACCTCTCCTTCTTCATTAAGCGGAGAACCTATCTCCCGTGTCGTACCTGGATCAGTATTTAGACACTCTATCTGATTCCAGACACCAAAATTATTATTAGTGAATGTCTTCATAATGATATCCACTGCAAACCAGGAACAAAGCATAATAAGGAAGCCGACAACGATGTTGGTAAGGATGCTTTTTGCACGCTCCCGCTTACTCATATTCCCAGCGGAAGAAAGCAGCATAATTCCAGCAATGATAATTCCAATGGTTGCAAGAATTGCTCCAACCTGTACAAGGAAGTCGAGAATATTATCTGCCAATTCTACTAGGTGGCACGCCTCACAGTCAGTACCACTACACGGCACAATTCCTTCCTCCTCCTGTGCAGAGACAAAAAACGGAGAGAAAAGGAGTACGAGGGCTATGAGTGAATATTTCATATGTATAGATATCATAGCATTCTCAGCGTACATGAAAAATATGTTATAGGTGTAGAAACTGAAAAGCCCTATACGCAATTATCTTTTGTTCTTTAATAAAGAACCATATTAGAATATCTACATGGCAAAATTAGAGAAAGATACGTTAGTACAATTATACAAAGAAAATACGCTCAGCGCCCAACAAATTGCTGACAGAACTGGTGTCTCAATTGATGCTGTGTACTACGCAATGCGAAAGTACAAGATACCTCGTAGAAATGCCTCAGAAAACAGCAAAATTCTTTTTGAGAGAAAACCAACATCATTCCGTATAAAGAAAAAACTTACGCAGCGAGAAAAAGATCTAAAGCGTGCTGCAATAATGTTGTACTGGGCAGAAGGATTAAAGACGAGAGGTTCAGCTGGTATTGATTTTGCAAATAGTGATGTAGACATGCAAATACTTTTTATTACATTTCTACGAAATATATGTGGTGTAGATGAGAAGCGTATCCGTATATATCTATATTGTTTTGATAATCAGGATACATTGAAACTTATACAGTTTTGGTCAAAGACGCTTAGTATTTCTACCAGTCAATTTACTAAGCCATATATCCGCACTAATTATCAACTTGAAAAAAAGCATAAAATGCCGTATGGTCTTGTACATATTCGCTATATGGACAAGAAACTGTTGTGGCAGGTACTTGACTGGATAGCAGAGTATAAGAAAATCTAAATACTTGCGTCGGTGGTAGAGCGGTCAAATACACGAGACTGTAAATCTCGCGCCTAATGGCTACGCTGGTTCGAATCCAGCCCGGCGCACAAATGAAAAACAGCCTTATTCTTAGGGCTGTTTTTTGTATAGAAGTGTGTCTATCTCTCATCATCAATAACAAATTCATAGTATGTTGCTACGATTGCACTGCTTGCAAATATCCAGACAATGAGTTCTTCGAGTGGGAAAGCTATGTCTCCAACAGAAACTAAACCTAGGTATGTACCTGGAAACGTCCAGAGGTTCATATGCAATGCTGTTATCTCATACGCGAGATACATGAATGCAAAGAATGGGATGAGCTGGAGAACCTTTGGTATGAGTTTTGGTTGTTTGTATAACAACACCGCAGTAATAATGAACGTGATGGTTCCTAGCTTTGCATATGCGTTAGTCAATTCTAGTATCTGCGGATAAACTTTCCATAGCAGTACAGTGACTACCGCCAGAATCAGCCCCCAGAATGTAACCCACTTTGCATTCTTTGATATCTTCGTGGAGCGATCATTTTCAACAAAATACTCATAGTACGCAACTGCCAAGAACACCCAAAAGAAGAACCATACGAGCACGTCAAGCGATACCACACCAAAGAGATTCACTGGCAGAGCAAAATCTGATCCCCATCCCCACGAGTTATTGAACTCTGCTACGAAGTCAAAAGAGAAGCCAAGTATGAGTCCGAGAATTACACCTGCATAGAGTGCCTTCTTAAAGTTTCGAGGTCTTTTGTATATAAGATACGCGGAAGGCAAACCAAAGAATAGAAGTGTGGATGTGAGGAAACTCACTTCTCCGTAGATGGTTATTGGAATAGATATGAGTACAAGAGCGATAATTACAAGGAGATCTAGCAGCCTCTTATTCTTTCTGGAAAGGTTAAGCATATTACTAGATAATATAACACCATAATATGAATAAAAAAATCATCACATACACAGATTCCAAGAACAACAGAACTTGAGAAAGTTTTTTAAAAGAGTCTCAAAAAGAAATAGGTTAACAACTATCACACACAAAGGTGTCTAACCGCCTCTAGCTCAGCGCACTCTATTGACAAAACTTATCTTTAAGTGTATTCTATTTATCGGCCTAAGGTTGAAGTAAACTTTTGTGTTTGTTTTTTCGTATAGAAAGGAGAGAGAAAGTGGACAAAGAAGATTTTACTTGTATTCAGAAAAAGTTGCGGTTAATGCTCAAATGTGCCCTCGAGGACGACAAGCTCTTTGAGCTAAGTGCCAAAGTACTGAGGAAGTCTTTCGACGCACTTGTCTCCGAAGGATTCACCGAAGACCAAGCTGCTCTCATTGTCGCCAACCAAGGTGGCGTCAATATGAAGAGAAACTAATCCGATACCGCCGACAAAGGAAGTCGTTTAACTTTCACGGGATACTTGGGGACCTGTTTTCTTAAGCAGGTCCTTTTTTATATACACATTTGTCTAACCCGCTCCAGTTCCGCACACTCTTAAAAATACTCCTGCATTGCAAGGGTATTTTGTTTATGTGAACTGACAGTCCTAAACCTGTTATAATCAATACAATGAATTTGAAGAGGATATGGTCAGGCTTTCTCATTTTTCTCGGATTTTGGCTCTCACCATTAAGTCCCTGGAATGACTTGTTCACAAATATACCACTTGCTTACGTCTTCGCATTTATTGTCTCCTTTGGATTTGATGCTCTTTTCTTGCCATCTTTTATTGCTGGTTACTGGCTATCAAACATCCTTGGTTTTATCTTAATGCACTATGGTTACGTTCATATTACAAAAAGCGGTTATTCATTCAAAAAGCACTACAAATCATATGTACTAGCAACAACGCTCTACACATTATTGATTGTCGTACTCATACAATTTAATATCCTACCCTCAGCACAAGAGGCAGCAATTCTTATTGGGTATTAAACATAGTTATTCTCTATATTTACAAAAGAACCATTTCTATGTATTGTCCTATCAGGAAAGAAATGGAGGAATCGTATGCTGACTATATACGTAAGTCCTTACAATCAGCAGATACTCACCGCCGATCAAAAATCTATGGTTGTAAGAGACACGTTCATTTACACTAAGGGCAAAAGTCTCCCCTTCCAAGACTGTCAACTGCCGATCAATATAGATGACGTAGAAATTGTGGTACTAAGACGTTTTCTGGGAAACAAGACCTTACGTCTACCTTCCCAAGTAAAGAGTGCAATTCTGTACTTCTTGAGAAACTACCATAAAGAGGCTATTGCGTCTTTCGACTGTTATGCTTTTGTAAATCTCATAAACGATCATGAGGTTCACAGTGTCCGGCACATGCTTGCATTCTGGGAGATATATAAGAAACCTCCCTTACCACATGTAGGAGCAATATTGTTCTACTGTTCCAATGATGGAGAATTTCATCACGCAGCAGTCTACATTGGTTCCGGTCTATATATTTCAGTGTACGGAGCAGGAGGCCACCTTGAGGTTTCAACGCATAAGGATATGATGCGAGACTTCAAGGCAACATCTGTGTATCTTGCCTGTCCAAGAAAAAATAACAAAAAAGGCGTCGCATGACGCCTTTTACTCTACGCAGCAACTGCAGTCTTCTTCTTTGCTGTCCGTCGCACTCCCTTTTTCTTTACATCAAACGCAAGTTCTCCCTTTTTCACAGAGATAGAGACGGTACCACCTTGCAACATACCCTGCCCCACCATCATAGAAGCAACCGGCGTGAGGATCTTGGACTGAATCACTCGCTTGAGTGGACGCGCACCAAACTTAGGGTCATACCCCTTCTCTGCAAGATAATCGAGTACTGGAGCGCTGATGATAAGTTTAATGTCTTTATGCTCGAGTCGTTCTCGTACAATTTCAATCTGCAAGCGCACAATGTCACGAATCGCTTCTGGAGAAAGAATATCGAAAGTAATAATCTCATCGAGACGGTTAAGGAATTCCGGACGGAAGTAGTCTTTCAAAGACTCCACCACCTTATCCTTTGCCACATCATACTGCTCCCCTTCTCCACTGTTTGTAAACCCAAACTTACTCATGCGGTCAATATGCTCTGCCCCAATGTTTGAGGTCATAATGATGACCGTATTCTTAAAGTTAACCTTACGCCCCTTTGCATCGGTAAGATGTCCAGAATCCAATACCTGAAGCAGAATGTTAAACACCTCTGGGTGTGCTTTCTCGATTTCGTCAAGGAGAATAACTGCATATGGACGATGTCGTACCATTTCTGTAATAGAGCCACCCTCATCATGTCCTACATACCCTGGAGGAGATCCAATGATCTTAGACACTGAGTGTTTCTCCATGTACTCTGACATATCGATACGTACCAGTGCGTTTGGGTCATCGAACATAAACTCTGCAAGTGCTTTTGAGAGTTCTGTTTTTCCAACTCCCGTAGGACCAAGGAAAAGGAATGACCCAATAGGACGGCTTGGATCTGCAATACCTGCGCGTGAACGCTTTACAGCATCAGACACCAACTCCACTGCGTGATTCTGTCCTACCACACGTTCCTCAAGTTCTTTATCCATACGAGAAAGTTTCTGCGCTTCTTCTTCAAGCATGCGTGCCACCGGAATACCTGTCCATCGTGATACCACTGATGCAATATCTTCTTCGGTCACCTCTTCTTTCAAAAGACGTCGTGTACGTTGCAGTTTCTTCAGTCTTGTAGACTTTTCTTCGAGTTCTTTCTCAAGATTTGGAATCTGGCTGTAGCGTATCTCTGCCGCAGTTGTAAGGTCTGCCTGTGCCTCTGCTGCTTCTGCCTCAAGACGAAGTGTTTCAAGATCTTTCTTCATCTCTCGGATAATAGTGAGTGCTTCACGCTCATTATTCCACTTAGTCTCAAGTGTCTTTGTCTTTTCCTTCAACTCTCCAATGGCAGTATCAATGTCCTTAAGACGCTTACGAAGTTTTGTCTTACTCCCCTCGGTCATTTCCTCCTCTTTCTTAAGTGCTTCTTTCTCAATCTCAAGACGACGCACCTTACGGTCTGCAACCTCAAGTTCTTCTGGCTTGTTTTCTAATGAAATACGGAGTGATGATGCAGACTCGTCAATGAGGTCCACCGCCTTATCTGGAAGGAATCGGTCGGTAATATACCGTGCAGACAGTTCCACTGCAGCAACGATGGCATCATCAGTAATACGGACACCATGGAAAAGTTCATACTTTTCAGTAATACCACGCATAATTGCAATAGCGTCCTCAATCGATGGCTCGTTTACATGCACTGGCTGGAAGCGGCGTGTCAGTGCAGGATCTCGTTCAATATGCTTCTGATACTCCTTGAGTGTCGTCGCACCTACAACACGAAGTTCTCCACGCGCAAGCGCAGGCTTCAGCATATTCGATGCATCAAGCGCTCCTTCTGCAGCCCCAGCACCTACGATGGTGTGCAACTCATCTATGAAAAGGATGATACGTCCTTCTGCCTGCTCTACTTCTTTCATAACCGCCTTCAATCGGTCTTCGAACTCTCCACGGAATTTTGTACCTGCGATCAACAGTCCGAGGTCCAGAGAAAGAATCTCTTTTTCTTTCACAGACTCCGGAACATTTCCTTGCACAATTGCCTGTGCAAGTCCTTCAACAACCGCAGTCTTTCCAACTCCAGCCTCTCCAATGAGGACTGGATTATTCTTTGTACGTCGAGAAAGAATCTGAATAACTCTCTGAATCTCTACATCTCGTCCAATAACCGGATCCAATTTATTCTCCTGTGCAAGTTTTGTGAGATTGCGTGCATACTTCCCAAGCGCACGGTACTTCTTTGGCTGTGTACCATCTTCGATACCACCCTCTCGAATCTCCGTAAGCGCATTCTCTACATCCTTTTTGTTTACTCCTGCTTGTTTTAGAACATCTTCTGCAGGACCTGCATGTTCGAGGAGTCCAAGGAAGAGATGCTCCACCCCAACATAGGCATCTCCAAGCGCGGTAGAAATACGTCCAGACTCTTCGAGAGCCTGTGCAAGGTCTGGTGTGAGATACAACTGGTGTGTCTGTGAAAGTGTCTGTCCTGCAAGTGGACTTTCCAATGCTTCAAGAAGGAGGTCTGTAATGACAATGACATCAATATCAAGTCGGTCGAGAATAGTAATGACCGTATTTTCTTCTTGCATCACCAATGCAGCAAGAAGATGTGTCGGACTCACATGATTTTGCCCTCGCTCAATAGCGAGTTCATGTGCCTTTCGTATTGCCTCCTTAGCTCTCGATGTAAAATTGTGAAAATTTGGCATACTTTTCTTCATTATACGTGCAAACCCTTTCTTATAAAACAGTTATGCAGTTTGTGGCTATAGTGCAAGAAAATGTGGTTGAAGTCAATGATTTTCACCTCGGACCATAGTCACATGTCTTTTCAGTGCTGCCGCAACTGTTTCTATATCTTTTTTCACTGTCTCTTCCCCAAGAGTGATACGAAGGGTCGAAAGTGCGCGAGCATCATCGCCAGTCATCTCTCTCACTACATATGACCCATCTCCATCTGCGCCACCACACGCACTTTTTGTTGCAACAGCAATACCTGCAGCATCAAGCGCAATGACTGCGTACTCTGTATCAAGTTCTGGAATTGAAATATTCACATTATTTGCCAGACGGATATTTGTGCCATTCACCACTGCGTCAGGAATATCTGCAAGTAGTCTCTCTTCAAGAGTGTCTCGAAGCATGCGTACTCTCTCACTCCGCTTCTCCCACTGTTCTTGTGCAATCTCCAACGCCTTTGTCATACCAACGATGAGTGGCGTATTTTCTGTACCTGCACGTACACCTCCCTCCTGGCTCCCTCCGTATACTTGCGAAGAAAATATTGCATCTCCCTGATATACGAGCGCACCAACTCCTTTTGGTCCATAGCACTTCCCTGCATCAAGCGTCATACTATCGACTCCCAGGGAATCCATGTGACACGGAAGCCACAGTGGTGCCTGACTTGCATCAAGGTGTATATGTATATCCTCACGCACCATATGTGCAGTGCGTGAGATCTTCTTCACAGGCTGTATGACTCCTGTCTCACTATTTGCATACGAGATGACAATGAGGTTCGTCTTTTCAGAAAGAAGGTTTTGTAATTCTGGGAGAATAATCTCTCCTCCTTCATCTACCGGAGCGTAATGTACGGTCACTCCTCGCTTTTCTAACACTTCCATGACTCTTAACACCGATGGATGCTCAAGTTTTGTAGTGATGACCTCCATGTCTTCCCACACCTTTCCTGTTGCTTCCAGTGTTCCCAAAATCGCGAGATTGTTAGACTCTGTACCACCACTTGTGAATATCACATTCCCCATCCGTGTACGGAATAATTGAGAAAGACGTGTTCTGCACGCCTCAATGATTTTCCTTCCAACAACACCCTCCGAGTGAATCGCACTTGGATTCCCAAAATGCTCACTGAAATATGGCTTCATGGCAGAAAACACCTCCTTTCGCACTGGAGTTGCAGCGGCATAATCTAAATAGATACGCTTCTTCTTAAACATTACAAATGATGATGTCACAGTATGGAAAAATAGTAAATCTGTGTTAGACTCGGGACATTGCTTAAAACGCGTACTCACGCGTTTTTACGCTCCGTCTATGGCAAAGAATAGTAAAAAAACAGCAGAGCCGAATATCGTACCGCGACCACCTGTCGTGGTTATCATGGGACATATCGACCATGGAAAGTCTACGCTTTTAGACTACATCCGTAAGTCTAACGTCGTGGACGGTGAAGCCGGAGGTATCACTCAGCATCTTTCAGCATATGTGGTAGAACACGAGACAAAGGAACATGGAACTAAAAGTATTACCTTCCTTGATACTCCCGGACACGAAGCCTTCCAGCAAATGCGTCACCGTGGAGCAGACGTTGCCGACATCGCTATCCTCATCGTCTCTGCAGAGGACGGTGTGATGCCGCAGACACTTGAAGCACTCAAATGTATTCAAAAGGCAGATATCCCATACATTGTCGCGATAAATAAGATAGACAAACCAGGAGCAAACCTTACGAAGACACAGAGTAGTCTTATTGAAAACGAAATCTATATCGAAGGTATGGGAGGAGATGTCCCATGGGTTGGTATCTCTGCAAAAAGTGGTGAAGGAGTTGATGAACTTCTTGATGTGCTTCTTCTCTCTGCAGAACTTGCAGAACTTACCGGAGACACAAACGCTCCAGCAGAAGGGCTTGTCATTGAAGGACACCTCGATACCAAGCGCGGAAACACTGCGACACTCATCATCAAGAATGGAACACTTGCCAGCGGTTCATTTGTAGTATCAGGGTCTGCGTACGCTCCCGTACGTATCATGGAAAACTTCCTTGGAAAAAACATCCGTGAAGCAGGGCTCTCAGAGCCAGTAGGAATCGTTGGATGGAATGAAGTACCTGTTGTAGGGTCTCCGTTCACAACAGTTGCAAACAAGAAAGAAGCGGAGCAGGTAGCGCAAGCACATGCTGAAAATATCGATACTACGACCGAGCGTGTACATGAAAATATGCCAACCGTCCCTATCCTCATTAAGGCAGACGTACTCGGTACTATCGACGCAGTGAAACACGAACTCGCAAAATTCGAGTCAGATCGTATTGTCGTCCGTGTCATTGATACTGGTGTGGGAGACATCACTGCAGGTGATGTACAAAATGTAAGTGCAACAGAAAATGCCATTATTGTTGGGTTTAATGTAAAGACGGAACGAGCTGCGCAAGACCTTGCTGACCGTCTTGGTGTAGAAATTGAAAGTTTCGATATTATCTACAAACTTGCAGAATGGCTTGAAGATGCACTTAAGAACCGCACACCAAAACAAGAAACTGAAGTGGTAACTGGAAAAGCAAAGATCCTTAAAGTATTCAGTCGTCAAAAAGATACACATGTACTTGGTGGACGTGTCGACGAAGGGTCACTTTCTGTTGGACAGCAAGTAAAGATTCTCCGACGAGATCTTGAAGTTGGTATTGGAACACTCAAGAATATTCAGCAGCAAAAGTCTGATGTACAGCAGGTAACCTCTGACGAATTTGGTATGCAGGTAGACTCTAAGGCTGAAATTGTTCCTGGAGACTACATCCAAGCGTTTAGTATTGAAATCACATAGAGTATGGATTTTGACCGACATGATCGTGTGCGTGCGCAACTTAAGGAATATGCAGCAACATTTATACGAAATGAAGCAAATACAGATCCACTTATCACCGTAACTGACGCGACTATTTCTCCAGATTACCGTAAAGCAACTATTCGCTTCACAACTATTCCAGACAATCGACAGGAGGATGCACTCATCTTCCTTAAGCGCAGCGCAAGTAACTTTAGAGACTTCCTAAAAAAGAAAAGCGCCTTTAAGCGTATTCCACACATAGAGTTTGAAGTGGACTATGGAGAGCGTCACCGACAACACATAGATGAAATTGCACGAGAGATAGAAAAATAAAACCGAGGCAACTGCCTCGGTTTTATTTTTTGTGCCGGGGACTGGACTCGAACCAGCACGGATTGCTCCACTAGTTCCTAAGACTAGCGCGTCTACCATTTCGCCACCCCGGCATAAAGACGACGCATGTCGTCTTCTTGTCCGCCCACTAGGACTCGAACCTAGGACCGTCTCGTTAAGAGCGAGCTGCTCTACCAACTGAGCTATGGGCGGGGACAGACCAGAGTGTACTAAAAAGTACTTGTAAAAACAAGTACTTTTGTCAGAGTCCTGGGCGGGAGTCGAACCCGCGAATGGCGGTTTTGCAAACCGCAGCGTTAACCACTTCGCCACCAGGACGTGTCCAGTACTGTATCATTTTGTACCTGCTTCAACAAATGTTTTATGCTATTATGCGTCGTGCCGCCGAGGTGGTGGAGTTGGTAGACACGAGGGACTTAAAATCCCTTGCTGCGAAAGCGGCGCGCGGGTTCAAATCCCGCCCTCGGCACAATATTTGACAGTATTATAAATATATGTCAAAATACACAACAGGTACTATTTTCCAATAAGGGAGTTATTGTATGGAAAATACTGTTATTTTTTACGGACACGATGAGATGAAAAAACGGCTTCAGAAACTCTTTGACCGTATTGACGGATCAGAAAAAGGAAAAGAAGCATTTCTTTCAGATCTTCTCAACTTGGCAGGTGAAAAAATGCCCGCCAAGAAGTTTCAAACAGGGATACTCGGGCTGCTAAGGACCTACGCAAAGAACCAAGACATCAATGTAACTATGTTACTTATGTTTCTTGAAGACTTCTTTGACGGCATGGTGCAGTCTGCAGACAACATCTGCGAAGCACGGACGTTCTCCGTTATATAGACAAAGGTGGGGTCACATGTACGCATGTGACCCCTTTTCTTATGTTCCCTTCAAGCGATGCTTCTTAAATTGCTCTAGTTCCTTCTTATGATTATTCCGCACCAGACGTTTCTTAATTCCCCACGGCAACTTATCAAACGTCATACACTTATACGAACAGTACCCCTTCTTCTTTTCCATACATGATGGACACCCAATAAAAAGTACATGGCACGCCTGATTCTTACAGTGATGATGTGTATCACATGCTGTGGTACTACACAGGTGACATGTTGCAATGACTTCCTCAGAAATACGTTCTCCAAGACGCTCATCAAATACAAAATTCTTTCCTTTGAATTTGTTCGGAATCCCCTGCTCTTCTACCTGTCGTTTGTAGTCGATGATTCCTCCTTTAAGGTGTCTCACATCTTCAAAGCCGTTGTGCTTTAACCATGCACTTGCCTTCTCGCAGCGAATACCACCCGTACAATAGAGTGCAATCTTTTTATTCTTATGTACTCGAAGCATCTCCGGAGTAACGGCAAGTTCTTCACGGAACGTGTCTACATCTGGTGTTATCGCTCCCTCAAAACGTCCCACCTCGCTCTCATAGCCATTACGCATATCTACAACAACTGCATCAGGATCATCAATATACGCATTCATCTCCTCTGCAGTAAGATATGCACCTGTGTTGGTCACATCAAAGGTGCTGTCATCAAGTCCGTCTGCCACAATTTTTGGACGCACCTTTATCGTCAGTTTATAAAAAGATGTCACCTGTTCCTCAACCGCAATCTTAAGTGGCATGTCTGTCAATTCCGGAACAGACTCTAGATACTCCTTAAATGCATCAAACTGCTCTTTTGGAACATTCATTTGAGCGTTTATGCCCTCTGATGCAACATAAATACGTCCAAGACACCCTAGTGACGTAAACGCCTCATAGAGCGCGTCACGAAACGCCTGTGAGTCCTCTATACGCACATATCGATAGAATGAAAGCGTTACACGCTCCACACCATCGTTTGTGACCTTTTCCTTCATTTCCTTACGTGAAATAACGGCTGTTTTCATAGTGAAAACAATGATACAGAACATATATCGGTACTGCAAGAGTTACTTGACGTATAGTGTATTTATAGTATAATGATAGGTAGGTAGGACATGCTATATGTCCGTATTATGAACATTGAAAAAGGAGGTACGTCATGGACGACCTGCAGAAAACCGTACTCACCTTTATTGGTGCTATTGCTGTTGCTTTCATGATTGCTGTCATCCTGACATTAATCATACCTTCACCGATACTTTTCTTTTTTGTTTTTCTGATTTCGGCAGGATACATTCTTGTTGCTGGATATCAGGAAAATGGTCCGCAGGAACGTAGTATTGGAACATTTCTTGGACAACTGACGCCATGGATCATACCTACTGGTAAAAGTTGGTGGTTCCCCCACCCAATTGGTGGGGCTACTAAAAAAGAAAACATCCAACTGCGAGAACTAAACCGTCGTGGTGAAGAACGACTCACTGCAGTACACACAAAAGACTTGAGTACTGTTGAGGTAAGTTTCTATCTTCTCTTCATTATTGAAGACTTAAACCTCTGGGTAAAAACAGAGGCGCCACAAGTTGCACTTGATGCTTTGGCAACACGTGCGGTCAGGTGGTTTGCACAACACTACCCTGCCGATACAGACGATTCAATCGTGCATCAAAAAGAAAACTTCTCTAGATACTTAATGGGAGAGACTGTTAAGTGCGAGATTGACGGTGGTTTATGCAAAGAACTTCGCTCCGATCTTGTAGATGAAGCAAAACGTATCGGTGTACATATAGAACGTGCGTATATCGACGACATCAACCTTGCTGAAGCGATTGTAAAAGCACGTGAAGCAGAGATTGCTGAAACTGCACAAAGTAGTCAGGAGGAGAAAAATACCAGAACTGTTGCCAAATGTGCAAAAATTCTTAAAGGAGAAATCTCTGGTCTATCTGACGCAGAAGCGTTACAAGCTGTTCAGGCAGAAAAAGGTACACGGAAAGTGATTGACGTAAACGGCAAAGCTGGTGACTTCACCAAAGGTGCCGCATTGAAAGGAGCGTAAGATGGAAGGTGTTAAATCTTTCTTGAAAAAATGGCTACTTATCAGCGGAGTAGCCTTAGTTGTCCTTGTGACAATGGTACTCTACATTGGTTCACTATTTGAAGATGGTGGAAAGCCACCTCTTTCAAACCAGACTGTTGTGGAGCAATCAACAACTCCAAGTGCTTCAAAACAACTTGTTGCACCCACTGGAGAGTCCTCAACTGACGCAATAGTGCTTGGCATTCTTGCGGTAGTCCTAATGCTCTTCCTTGCCGCACTTGTGTGGAAAGGGAGAGCAAAGCCAACGACACTCATTACTGTGGTACTCATCATCGGCTGTGTATTCTGGATAAAATCCAGCAACTTCATGCAGATTGGTGAGAACGCAGGCAATGCACTTGCTGGTAACGAAGAAAAGATAATTTTCGATGTCAGAGAACCAAGTGTACACAACCTAAACCTCGACCAGACTCACAGCCAAATCAGGTGGACTACGACAAAAATAGACGTCGCGCTTGAGAAAGAGTGGCGGACAGTACGTATTCCTCCAGGAAAACAACTTATCGCTGACCCAGTGAATAAGATTGTCGTTGAGAAAATCAACAACACGTATGTCAAAATGAAGAGCAAAAGCGGTGAAAAAGTATTCATCGAACTCGAGCAAAGAGATATACCTAAAACCAAAAAGACGGATGCCACGGCATCCGTCTTCTTTTTATATACGGCACCCTATTTCGGTACAGAGAGTCCAAACGTCCCTGCTGCAACAGTAAGGATTCCCCATGCAGAGAGCATTATGAAGATTCCAATAATGCCCCATAACATGTGTTGCTTCCCTTTTGTATGTGCTTCGTCACTTTCCGCATTCGCAATGTATTCGAAACCACCCCAAAGGAAGACAATAACTGCAACTGAGATCATGAGCGTAATCAATGGAAAGAAGATAGCGTCATTAAGTCGTCCCACAACAGAACGTGCCGCTGCCTCTACCTGCTGTGCATACGCAATCATGAGAGGAGAGTATTACGTATTAGTTGTTATACGGAATAACGTCAGGAATATTCTGGATTGTCTCTGTCTGAGAAAGTCCAAGCCCTGAAGCAAGAAGGTTTACGATACCCCATACCGACACCATGATAACGAATCCTGCGATTCCGTAGAGCATGAGTTGCTTACCCTCCTTCTGCTTATCTGGATCTTGTCCACCCATGATGAAGTACTTGAAGATACCCCATACGAAGATAAGAAATGCAATTGCAAATACAAATGGTACAAGTGTCCCGTTAATAAACGCAAGAATGCGATCAAAGAAAGAGTCTACTGCTCCAAACTGTGCAAGTGCGAATACCGGAGCAAACGCTGCAGAAAATGGAAGAAGACGTGTTAAAAAATTCATATATGTTCCTTAAACTAACCTAATACTGTTCAATACATACCATTGTACCCGAATACGAGACGTAATACGAGTATTCTGTGGATTAAATATTGATTACAGACCCTCCAAGACCAGAAGAACCTGACCCACTAGACCCCCCTGAACTTGATGACCCAGAACCTGAAGATCCACTCGGGAACTGTGTTCCAGACCCTGAACCAGAACCTGACGGAATTGTTGTACGAATTGTTGGTGTGTTTGGAATGTTTCTAATATTTTGCGTACCCGAAAGTCCCAGACCACGCGCCAACAGATTTACAATACCCCAGATAGTCACCATGATGATGAACCCAGCAATTCCGTAGAGCATCAATTGACGTCCTTTCTTTTGCTCTTCTGGGTTTGCACCACCCATGATGAAGTAGCGAAAGATTCCCCAGATGAATATCAAAAAGGCAATCGCAAATACCAACGGTACAAGGATATTGTTTATAAACAACAGAATCCTATAAAAGAAGACGTCTATAGCACCAAATTGTGCGAAGGCAAGTACAGGCGTAAGCAAAAATGCAAGCGGTACGGCACGTGTTACAAATTTCATAATTTTATTGTACATACTTTTCAGAAAATTACCTACTTTCTTATAAACCAGTAACGGACTTAAAACTGTTTATAAGCAGCTCGAGAATCCCCCATAATCCAGACATAACTACCAGTACAATGATAGAGGTGATAATGACCTTCTTTCCTTTTGCGCGTGCTTCTGGCTCACCTCCTTTAAGAATCCAGGTCTCTATAATCTTCCAAAGCACCACTAAAAATGAGAGTGCGAAGATAGTGAGTACGATAACCTGTCCAAAATCTAAAAGATTAGCAACAATTCCTTTGAAAGAAAGTCCCTGTGCCTGTGTAACACTTGGTACTACAAGAAGTGCTGCGAGAATAAGATAGTACATCATACAATTTCACTGAGAGTATTCTGAATAACGTCCAATATAAGTTCTGCACCGAGTACAATGACCCCACCGATAATCGCCCATGTAAGTGCAGTCTTTCCTTTGGATATCTGTGCCTCATTACCTCTTGATGTCGCAATCAAGAAACCAGCGTAGATAATGAAGAAGACAACGATTGGTACTGCAAAGATTCGTACTACACGAATAAGTTCTCGCAGAAACTCGATGATATTTTTTGCCTTAAGCGGACTGTTTATTGTCCCTGGATTTTCTCCGACAACACCTGGG
>Ga0070726_10002849_pt1 | contig 15221 bp, 13 predicted proteins | sample tdAd471_FD_67275 | JGI IMG/M metagenome (GOLD analysis project Ga0070726, IMG submission 67275) | Marine sediment microbial communities from the Atlantic coast under amendment with organic carbon and nitrate - tdAd47.1 | ecosystem: Environmental > Aquatic > Marine > Coastal > Sediment | place...
GGTACTGGGCGCGGGCGACCTCCTGCAACGCGTCGACGACCTGGTGCTCGCGCCAGGCCTCGCAGGCGTGGGGCCGCTCGCACGCGGCGCCCAGGTGCCGAGTCACGGCCTCGGCGCGCGTCTCGGGCCCGAGGGTCGCGGCCAGCGGGAGCAGCGCGACCCCCAGCGCATACAGCCCGACGCGCCTGCGGACGCCGACGCGACGGGTGGACCACCAACGGCTGAACGTGTTCATGTTCACCTCCGCCCCCCGCAGTGCACGCGGGGTGCCGCGGCGTAAGCGGCGCGCGCGGCTCCCGGCCGGGTCGTGGCTTACCCAGCCGGGTCCGAGCGGGTGCCGCTCGTGGGCGGGCGCTCGACTGCCAGGGATTGTGAACCCGCCCGGCGCCGTCCACCCTGCTCTGCATGAGCCTCGAGCCCACCGAGCCCGCCGCTGCCCTAGCCCGGCTACGCCTCCGCCGCGTGGCGGGCTGGACCCGGCGGCACCCGCTCCGCTCGCTGGGGCTGGTGCTCAGCGCGGGCTTCGTGACCCTCAACGCGTTGGCCTTCGCCCACGCCGGCGCCATGACGACCTTCGCGCCCGCGGGGGAGTCGACGGCCAGGCCCGAGGCGCTCTCGCTGGGCGGGCGCGCCTCGGCGTTGGTGTTCGGCGTCCGGGTCCGCCGCCCCGTCAACCACCGCACGCCAGCCGCGGCGGGCTTGCCCTTCAGCACCGAGGTCTTGGACGCCCGGGGCTCCGAGGTCGAGGTGTGGCTCGTGCCCCACGAGGCGAGCCGCGGCGTGGTCGTGCTCTGCCACGGCTACGCGGCGAGCAAGGCCTCGCTGATTCCGGTGGCCGAGGAGTTCTACGCCCGCGGTTACTCCTGCCTGCTCGTCGACTTTCGCGGCAGCGGCGGCTCCGCGGGGTCGACCACGAGCCTCGGATACCATGAGGCCGCGGACGTGGCCGCCGCCGTTCACCGCGCCGACGAGCTCGCCGGTCCGGGCCAGCCCGTGATCGTGTTCGGCACGTCCATGGGCGCGGCGGCCGTCCTCCGCGCGATCCACACCGAGTCGATCGCGCCCAGCGCGCTGATCCTCGAGGCCCCCTACAACCGCCTGCTCGACACCGTGCGCAACCGGTTCCGACTGTTGGGCGTCCCGAGCTTCCCCAGCGCCGAGCTGCTCGTGTTCTGGGGCGGGGTCCGCGGCGGGATCGACGGGTTCGCCCACGACCCCGCCGACTACGCGGCCTCGGTGACCTGCCCGACGCTGATCCTCCACGGCGACCAGGACCAGCGGGTCTCCGTGACCGAGGTGCGCGAGGTGTTCGACGGCCTCTCCGCGGAGTCTCGGGAGCTGGTGCTGCTGGAGGGGGTCGGGCACGAGTCCTACGTCGCCGCCTGCGGACCGGTGTGGCGGGCCGCCGTCGGCGAGTTCCTCGCGTCGTTAGCGGAGTAGAGGGGGAGGTAGCGCCTCCGTTGGCGCACGAACGTGCGCACCCCTCGCTGCGCGTTAGGCGAAGAACGCTTCGTTCTCGGCGATCGAGCCGTGCCACTCCGCGGGGACGTCGTCCTCGGCGAAGATCGCCTCCGCGGGGCAGACGGGGAGGCACGCGCCGCAGTCGATGCACTCGTCCGGGTTGATGTAGAGCTGGACGTTGCCAAAGCGAGTCGCCCGCTCTGGCTTGGGGACGGCCTCGAGCTCCTCGAGGGGCACGGGGCCCAAAATGCAGTCGCAGGGACAGACCCTCGTGCACTCCGCGTCGCACACTCCGACGCAGGGGGTGGTGATCACATAAGCCATGGCTACCTCCGTTCGCCCCAGACTGAGCACCCCGCAAGCCAGCCGTAACCCGTTTCTCTGCAGTGACCCCAGGGCACCATCAGTGGTATAAGACGACCACACCCTCGCTATTCCGCGCATGCACCGCTATACAACGGCATGCGCACAACACTCGCGGAGCTGGTCGCGGAGCTCGCAGAGGCCGGGGTGGGGGGTCACACCCGCACGGCCGTCGCGCGCAGGGTGGCGGAGGCGCTGTCCCGCTCCTGCGCCTTGCTGAGCCTCGAGATCGGCTGGTGCGACCCGAAGAGCACTCGCGCAACGGTCGCCGTCGCTGACCCAAGCCGAGGCGGTTGGCGGACGCGCGAACACTGGAGGGGCCTGCACGGCACACGGGTCCAGCGCGTGCTTCGCTCCGGCGAGCACTACGCCTCCACGCCGAGCGAGGGCTTCTCAGACGAGTCGGAGGCGGCGGGCCAAGGCGCGACCCAGTTCGTGGTGGTCCCGTTGCTGGCTGGGGAGGGCGAGCCGGGCTACGTGGCGTTGAGCCTGGAGGACCCGCTGCCCCAGGTCCTGGCTGGCTCGGGGCTGAAGACCCTCGGCAGGGTGCTGCGGGTGGCGCACCGCAACTGCAGCCTGATCGAGCGCGTGGCCTCGGTCTCCCGGCAGGCCCACGTGCGGAACGTGGAGCTGCGGGAGCAGGTAGATCGGCTAACCCGAGTCCCCGAGGTCGTGGCCAAGAGCCCGGCCATGCGGGCGGCCCTCGAGCGAATCGACGCGGTCGCGGCGCACGGCACGAGTGTGCTCCTCCTGGGCGAGTCGGGGACGGGCAAGAGCGTGCTCGCGCGGCGGATCCACGCCAGCTCCTCCCGCGCCGCGAGGCCCTTCGTGGAGGTGAACTGCGGTGCGCTGCCAGAGACGCTGATCGAGAGCGAGCTGTTCGGCCACTCGGCGGGTGCGTTCACCGGGGCAAGCAAGGCCCACCGCGGCCGCTTCGAGCGGGCCAACGGCGGGACGCTGTTCCTGGACGAGGTCGGAGAGCTGCCCCTCGGCTCTCAGGTGAAGCTGCTCCGCGCTCTCCAGGATGGCGTGATCGAGCCGCTCGGCAGCGAGCGGGAAGTCAGCGTGGACGTGCGGCTGCTGGCCGCGACCAACCAACCCCTCGAGCAGCTCGTCGCCCAGGGGGAGTTTCGCGAGGACCTCTTTTACCGACTGAACGTGTTCCCGATCACCGTCCCTCCGCTGCGCGAGCGACAGGAAGACCTCCCGGAGTTGGTGGCTCAGCTCCTGGCCGAGATCGGGGCGAGGCTGGCGAAGGACGCCCCCAAGCTCAGTCGCGCGGCCCTCAGGCGGCTGATCGCGGCCCCGTGGCCGGGCAACGTCCGGGAGTTGGCCAACACCCTCGAACGATCGCTGATCCTCTCCAAGGGCAAGCGCCTCGAGCTCAGCGACGACGTCGCCGGCTCGTCCCCGACCCCTCCAGCGCCCGATCCCGACGACGAGCGGACCTTCGAGGAGGTCGTGCGGGCGTGCATTGAGCGAGCGCTACGCAGGACCCGCGGCAAGGTCTACGGAAAGGGAGGGGCCGCGGAAGCGCTCGGACTCAACCCCAGCACCCTGCAAACGAAGATGCGCAAGCTCGGGATCTCCAGGGGGCACTTCGTCCCCCGGTGACGCCCGAGGTGGTCGACGAGTTCCTCGCGGACAGGGCCGGCGTCGTAGGTGTCGAGGCGGGAACCAGGCGGCGATCCCTACCCGCTGACATCCAGGTCCCACACGTAGTCGGCCATCCACTCCTGGGCGAGGACCAGCTCGATCTCGGGCTCGGCGCCTGCCTCGGCCTCGAACAGGGGCACGCCGAGGGCGCGCGCAAAGGACTCGTCGAAGGCCTTGAACAGGGCTCGCAGCTCTGGAGAGACCTCCGGGTAGACGCTGAAGGGGACGAGCCGGTCGTCGTCCGAGATCGCCAGGACCTGCCGGCCGACGATCGCCTTGCCCGCGCGCGCGAAGACGACGGCCTTGTTGACGTCCAGCATGATCGCGGCGGCGGAGTAGGCGTGGCCGCCGCCGAGGCCAAGGCAGGTCCCGGCGTAGGTCCCCAGCCGCAGCGCCTCGAGGGGATCGCGCTCGACCTCGAGGGTCACCCGCCCGAGCTCGGGCACGTCTCGGGAGGTCGCGATCCCCCCGAGCCAGGTCTCCCGCTCGATCCGCGGGTGCCGACTCAGCCAGGCGAGGTTCACGGGGTGCCGGGCGAGCGAGTCCCGCTGGCCCGCGAGGTAGGCGCGAATCACCCGCCGCAGGCTGCGGCGGTGCTCGGCGACGCCGCCCTGGATCAGGAGCGCGTGGCGGACCCGGCCGTCGCGGCAGTCGGCCGCGCCGACCCCCAGCGACGCGCCCAGCTCGGCCAGGGCTCGAGCTTGGATCCAGGCCAGCCTCAGCTGCGGCAGCGCCGCGACGAGCCGGCGCCGGTGGCCTTCGACCCGGGCCTCGCTGAGCTCGGCCGTGCCTCGCACGTGGGACCTCAGCTTGCGACGGATCAGGGACGCCGCCGCCGCGGCGCCCACTTCGTCCACCGCAGACACCAGCTCGCGGACGTCGAGCTGCTCGAGCTCCGCTCCCAGGCGGCCCTCTCGCCGCAGCGCTCCCAGGAGCTTGGCCCGGTGGGGAGCCGCGAGGGCCCCGAGGGTCTTGGCGGTCCGCATCAGCTGGGTGGGCGCGCTGACGAACCCCTCCTCGGCGACCCCGGGGACTTCCGCGCAGAGGGCGCGCAGACCGCAGGCGACGAGCCTCGCGTCGTTCTCTCTCGAGGCGGCCCGGTCCAGGGCGCGGAACGATCGTTCGGGGGCGGTGCGATACGCGCGGAGGTCGACCTCGGGACCCGCGAGCACTGCCAGCGGCTCGTGCACGTCGACCTCGGTGGAGAACAGCGGCCCGCACACGCGGGGGAGCAGTTGCTCCGCATGCCGCAGGACCGCGCGCAGGTCGGCCGGGTCGTCGTGCTCCCAGATCAGCTCGCTCAAGCACCTGACCGCCTTGCGCCGGTGGGGGAGCGGGAGCGAACGCACGAGCTCGAGGAGCGCTGGGGTCCCTTCGCGGACCGCCGCCCACTTGGCCTGGAGGGCGCCCTGTGAGAGCTCGTGGAACACGAGGCTGCACACGGCGCCGCAGAGGTCATACGCGCTCTTGGGGTCGAGGGTGCGCCACGCGTCGGCTCGGAGCACCCGAGCCAGCCCCGGAAGCTGGAGGCACCGCGTCCAGAGGGTCACACCGAAGCCTGTCCGCTCCCACTCCCAGAGCTCCTCGCACTCCGACAGGTGCTCCATGAACCCGACGACGGCCGACTCCACGCCCGCCTCGGGGCAGACGGGCGCCTCCTCGCCGCGGTCGAAGCGCGCGGAGGGCTGGTAGCGGTTGGCGAGGGCGTAGCCCTGGAGCAGGAAGCTGAGGTCCGCGGTCCGTTGGAGGGCGGTGAGGGCCTGGTGAATCCGGTGCCGGTAGACCCGGTCGCAGGAGCTGCGGGAGACCTCGAGCAGGGCGTCCGCCTGTGCCCCCTGCGGCCCTGCGAGCAGCCCGGCCGCGGCGCCCGACTCGAGCACCAGCTCGGCCAAGTGAGTCCGCCGCTCCGGGAGTTCCCTCGCGAGGAGATCCGCCCACCTGGTCCGCGCCGATCCAGGCGAGGCAGCCAGCAATTGACTCACGCACCGTCGCAGCGCTTCGTCCTGGTCCAGGCCCAGCGCCCAGAACGTCGAGACCAGCCCGCGGACTACGGCCCAGTCCCCGGAGCGCAGCGGCCAGAGCAGGGTCCGCTGGAAAGCCCGCGGCAGGGAGCGGGCGCGTCGCGGGGTCGCCGCCCTCCACGCACCAGTCCGCGGGTCGCGTCGGTTCGCGGCCGGGTCTCCCAACCGCGCGAACTCACCCCGCGAGGCCTGACCCTCGAGCTGGGCCAAGCTCGGCGCGAATCGCTGGAGCAGCTCCCCCAGCCCCGCTGGCGAGCAGAGGATCGGGCGCAGGTCGAAGGCTCGGGGTTCCGCGCGTTTGGGCGGCCTGTATTTCGTGCCCTGGAACCCCCGCGGGTGGGCGGCGGTGCGGACGGGCTCCCTCGGTCTGGGCTCCCGGGGGAGCCGCGCGCTGCACGCCGACTCCGGGTCGAGCACGGTCTCCCCCAGGAGTCGCAGGACGGAGGGCAGGGCACCGGAGTCCAGGCGCTCGACGACCGCGAGGGCGTCCCACGCGCTGAGCAACTCGTCGCGGCAGGGGAGCAGCGTGAGCGGGACCTCCTCCAGCAGAACCGTGAACTCCGCATAGGGGTCGCACGGCGGGAGTGGCTCCCCCAGCTCCCGCGGCGGCGTGGGGGGCGAAAATGCTGCGGTTCGCCTGCTCACGACGCCGTGGAGGCCGTCGGGCCGCCGCAGAACGCTGACGAGGGTGTTCACGGGCCTGGACCGTCCTTGGTGTTCAGACCCTCGAGGCGGTCGAGCCTGTCGTGAGCGACGGGCCAGCCCCGCTGGCCGGCGAGAGATCGCTCGACCTCGACCGCGCCAGCGCGGCGGCCCCTCCGGGCCGACGGCGAGGCCCTCGCCCCGCTATTCGGGCCTGAAGCGACCCAGCACCGGGCGGTGGTCCGAGAGCTGGCTGGGGACGACGAGGGTCTCGAGGTGCTCCCAGCCGGCGGGCGCGAGCACGTAATCGATCCGCACCTGCGGGGCGCGAGCGGGGGCGGTGAACTCCCCCTCGAACTCGCCCACGAACTTCCTCGAGTCCCGCAGCGCGTGGATCTGCGCCTCGCGGGGCTTGGCGTTGAAGTCCCCGGCCAGGATCGCGGTCTCCTGCTCGAGCTGTTCGAGGATCTCTCCCACCTGCACGGCGTTGTTCGCGGGGTCGAAGGAGTCGTTGTGCACGGAGCCCACCCGAACCCAGGCCCCGTTGATCCGTGTCTCGCACCACAGGACCCGACGGTTGTTGGCGGGCCAGAAGAACGGCTTCTGCCCTGCCAAGGGCACGTTCGAGAGCGGGCGCAGCGGAAACCGGGAGAGGACCGCGTTGCCCGACCGCAGGCGACAGAACGGGAGCCCGACGTTCATGTTCTCCCCGAAGACCCAGGCGTGCATGCCCGTCGCGCGGGCGAGGTAGTCCACCTGGTTCACCTCGCACGGCGTGCACTCGACGACCGCCTCCGAGAGCAGGATCACGTCGGGTCGCAGCTCCCGCACCAGTTCGGCGATCTCGTCCAGGTGCGCCTCTACCTCTTCGACCGAGCGCAGCGGGAGCGCTCGCTCGGCGCCGAGCGAGCCAGGTTGTAGGCCAGGACCCGGACCTCGGAGACCGGCTCGGTGTGAGCCTCGACGTCGGTGGTTCCTTCCTCCGGCGTCTCCCAGTCCGAGCTCAGCCCGTTCGCGGCCACGAGGCCCACCAGCGCCACCCCGGCGAGGCCCCCTCCCAGGATCACCCTCCGCAGGCGCTTGCGCGTCGTGCGAGGAGGCTGCTCGAGTCGCCCTGCGGTTTGGGGCACGGGCCTAGATCAACCCGAGGTAGCGGCCGGCGTGACCGCTCGGCAGGCTGAACGACTCGCTCTCGGGTGGCCAGAGCGGGCGGGTCTCTACCGTGCCCCCGGTCTCGATCACGACTCCGGCGCGCATGCTGGGCAGGACGGAGTCTGGGAGCCCGTGGCGGAGTTGGTCGAACGCCTGCTGCGGGGAGTCGTCGGCTCGCACGCCGAGGACCACCGTGCCGTTCAGGTCGAAGTCCACCGCGACCTTGGCCTGCGGCCCCAGAATGCCCTGCAGCAGGGCGAGGCCGGGGGTTCCGCGGGTGGTCGTGTGGAGCTCTCCGCAGCCCGCGTCGCCGCAGAGCTCGCTCTCGGTGACCACGAAGCGAGCGAAGTCTTCCCCCCGGAGTCCCTCCAGGGCGACCAGGACGGCCTGCGTCCGATCCGCCGCCCCGTCGCTGCCGAGGAGCCGACGCACGGTCTGGCGCGCCTCGCCGCTGGCGGTCATCCACATGACCCACTCCGCCGAGTCCTCGAAGGATTGCCCACGGATCACGACGTCGTCGTCCCCGAGGTAGGGGTCTTCGAAGAACGGCGTCGGAGGCTCAGGACGAACCGGGTAGCGGCTCTGCACGCGACCCCAGCGCGTGACGAGCTCCTGGTGCCCTCCTGCGACGTCGGCGGACAGCGGCCCGAGGGGACCCCGGTGGGCGTGGCTGAGCGCACCGACGAGGGTGTCGCTGAGCAGCAACCCCTGGAGCGCCTCGCTGATCGGCCCCATGGAGGCGCCGTGCGAGACCACCGCCTCGGGGTCCTCCTCGGCAGAGTTCAGCGGAACCCCGACCGACCAGCACCCCTGGTTCTCCCGCCACACCGCGACCGCGTCGCCAGACACCCGCAGCGACTCGAGCGGCACGGCCCGGTCCTGGTTCGCGTCCTCGAGCCGGTTGCCGACGAAGCGATACCACTCCCGCAAGGCGACGGGCAGCTTGGTCCCTAGCCGGGCCTCCACCTCGCACAGCTCGGCCTCGGTGTTGCCCCCCGCCTCCTCGATCGGCTGCACGTAGAACCGCGCGACGAAGTCGACCAGGCGTCGCCAGCGCGGACGCCGCCGCACGACGTGGACCGGTGCCGCCACGCCGGCCCGCGGATAGGCGCGGATCAACTCCTCCAGCAGCGCCAGGTCGTCAGGAGCGGCCTCGAGCTGCCTCTCCAGTGCGCGCAGTCGCTGATCGGTCGAGGTCATGAGACCAGGGTAGGCCCGCAGCGAGCGGGCCTGCAACTCCCCTGCCTGGGCCTCCTCGTGCCGCTCGGCCGCGGGCGCGGCGCGAGGTAGACGTCGGCGCGCACGAAGAGGTGCCGAAGCGCTGCAACGACGGTGTGAACGACACGGCAGGTAGACTCGAGCGGCGCGGTTCACCGATCGCGCGCCCTGCTCGACCCGTTCACCGCCGACCGGGCGATTCGCCTCGCCCGCCGCGAAGCCGCGGCTGGCCAGCTCGGCCGCGCGAAGTCGCTCCAGCTCGACTGAGCTCCGACGCGCGGAATGACGCGCGTTGGCCGCAGCGACCCTCGCGGGTCCGGGTGCGAAGGGGAGCCCGGGCCGCTACCCTCCAAGGAACCCGCCGCGCGAGGTCCTCATGAAGCACGCCCTGCTGCTCTCCTGCCTGCTCTGGGCGCCGCTCGCCCTCGCCCAGGACCACGACCCTCGTCTGCTCGCCGAGTGGGAGCGCCTCGCCGGGCTCACGAGCGAAATGGAGGCCCTGATCGCGCCGATCGCCTCGGATCAGCCCGCCTCTGCGCCCCGCGAGGCGTTGCTCCAGCTCCGAGAGGCGTCCTACTTCGTGGACGAGGTCTCCGCGGCGTTCGAGCGCTTCGTCGAGCACCACGGCGGCTCGCTGGCGCTCGTGGACGAGCGCCTGGCGCAGCAGGCCGGCGCGGGCTCGAGCCCCTCGGCTGGGGACCTCGCGCAGCGCGTGCGCGCCGCGTCCGAGGCGATCCCCCGCCTGCGGGAGGTCGCGCTCTCGACCCTGATCTCGCGGGCAGAGGCTGCGCTGGCCGAGGCCCAGGCCAACCCCGACGACTGGGACCGCTATCAAACGCTCGAGGAGTCGTTCTATGCCCTGGAGTTGGTTGCCGAGCTGGACCCCACCAGCGAAGCGCCCGACGCCGTGCACGGGGAGATCGCCGCGTGGCTCGGGGCCAACGACCCCCCCGCGGGCTACGCCATGGAGTGCGGCACCGCAGACCTCATGCGCGTGCGCGAGGCCAAGGGCTGGGTCCTGATCGTGCTGGGGGGTGGTGTGCTGCTCGCGCTGGTGATCGGCTGGGTGGTCGTGGCGAGTCGACGCTGGCGGCTGGTCTAGAGCGCGAGGCGATCGCAACGAGCCCCGCGAACGGAGCTCCGTCCGTCCCTCCTCGAACGCAGCGCCAAGAGGCGTCGAGTTGCGCGGAGAGGCTTGGTGTGGGGGCTGCCCAACCTCCGGGCAGTCAGCCGCTACCCTCAGGGGGGAGAGCAGCGAGACCGAGGAGCTGTGCCAGCCAGGAACCCGACGAGCGACACCCGGCGCTGTCCGTTGTGCCACGCCCCCCTTCCCGCGGACTCCCCACGCGCTGCGGTCCACGTGTGCGCGGGCTGCGCGACGGCTTACCACGCCTCGTGCGCCGCCGAGCTTGGCGGCTGCTCGGTGTTGGGGTGCCCCGAACGGGGTGTCCAGACCTTTCCCGCCGAGCCGGAGGCGCCTGAGCCTACGCCCTCCGGTCGGGCCTACCGGGCGTGCGTGCTCCTCAGCCTGGTGGTCGTCGCGATCTGCTTCGTGACCGAGCTGTTGAATCACCGAGCGGGCGACTTCTTCTCGTCCACGAAGGCAGACAGCACGTGGCGGATCGACGAGGAGGAGTTCGAGCACGTCTGGCTGAAGCACCACGGCCTGCTGAGCTTCGAGTGGGACGGGCACAGCCGCGTCCGGAAGCGCGAGCTGACCGAGTCCGAGCGCGCGCAGCTGAAGCGGGACATGCGCGCCGCGAAGGCCCGCAACGACCTCCTGCGTTGGACCCAGGCCGTGTGCTGCATTCAATACACGCTTTTACCGTTGACCTGCCTGGGCCTCGTCGCGCAGCTCGGCCGCGGTCGCCTGACCCCGCGGCAGCGGCGCGTGGCGATTGCGCTCCTGGTGCTCGTGGGGATCTGCGGCGTGCTCACGCTCTATCGCGACTACGCTCGCGCGATCGCCGTCTAGTGCGATCCGCGGTGCGAACCTCGCCCTGCTCGTTGGTCGTCGAAGCTCGAGTCTGTCGCGAGTAGAGCTCGCTCAGAGCTTCCTGCGGATCGTGCACGAGAACTCGTCCTGAGAGAAGGTCACTCCCTCCTTCACGAACTCCCAGTCCCACTCACCGACCTTGCACGCGAAGTCGATCCCCACCCCTGAGGGTGTCTCCGCGTTCGCGCACTCCACCCCGAGTACGGGTCGAGGCCTACAAGGGATACCCACCCACTGACGGTCGAAGTCGACCACATACCACTTGTGGTGGTCAGCCGAGGGGAGGAAGACGTAGTAGAGGTCGGTGCACGCCCTGCGGTAGGCCTCCCCGTCCTCCTGTTGGCCGCTCTCCGTGCGGTAGGCGACCTCGAGCACTGACGTAGGCAGCAAGGGGTGCCGAACCTGGAGGAACAACGCGCTACCCACGAAGGTCAGCAGGCACCCCGAGAAGACTGCGACCCCAACGTGAAACTTCGTCATACCTCCTCGTCGGCTTCGCACCCCACTGACTTGAGTGGAGTTGAAGGGGAGCCCTCCGTCAGGACGCGCGGTGCATTCCTCCGGTGGACTGCCGCCAGAGCGATCGCGGCCGAGAGACCGAAGGACGCCCCCGGGGTCACCCAACGGAGGAACGCGGGCCACACGATCCACGACTCGTAGTAGTCGTCGGAGAGCTGAACGCCGGGAATGAACTCGAGGGCGTGGAGTGCCTCGCCGTGCGCGCCTGATCCGTAGTAGAGCGCTAGGCATACGAGCAGGGAGACCCCCACTACCCCGATCGCGCGCGCAGGCCTCAGCCGTGGGTCGAGGGGAGGAACGGCCGCGACGAGTGCAGGGGGAAACGCGACCGCGATCAGCGGCCCCAATGAGCCGTCGAGCCTCCAGCGGCGAGCGGCCTCGTAGAGCGCCTCGTAGGAGGAGAAGAAGCAGTGGCGGGCGGAGAACTCCCGAACGTAGGCGGTCTGGAATCCGCTGACCGTGATCCACACCGCGAGTCCAGCGAAGCAGGCCAGGAGCACGAGCGGCCGACCCACGTCGAAGCGCGCGCGCAGGGACTCGCCCACGAGACTGCCGGCGCCCACGACGAGGGCAATCAGGAACACGTGCACGCCTACGGGACGCACCAGGGCAGGCGCGTGGAGCGCTCTGGACTCGAGCGGGAGCACGGCCAGCGTCACGGTCACCAGGGCCAGGCTGAGGAGGCCGACTCCCAGGGCCAAGAACCCTGCGCCCAGCAGGTCCTGGTGTACCAGGCGCCATGCCCCGCGTGTCCCGGCATTGTCCGGCTCCCTCCTGCTCGGTTCGAGCACTCGGACGCGGTTGCTGCTCACCAAGACACGCTCCAGCCCACCGCACGGGCGAGTCACTCCAGAGCATGACCGCGCGTCGTGCAAGGCGCATGGGGCTCCCGCGCTCTAGTCCACGAGCTGCTTGGGCGCCCCATTCAGCCAATGCTCCGGCTCGGCCAGCACCGCCTCGATCTTGGCTGCTGTCCTGGCCGAGAGCCGAGGTTTCGACTTCAGCAGCTCGAGGGTGGGGAGGACCCCAGGGTGTCCGAAGTAGCCCAGCGCCTCGACGGATCCCTGCATGACCCACCACCACGATCTCTCGAGCATCTCGTCCTGGTTCAACTCGAAGGCGGACACGAAGTGGCAGCTCCGCAGCTCGTCCCTGGGGACGTCGATCCACCCGTCGATCCCCGAGAGCGCATGCCGGACCGCGGCGCACACCACCAGGGTCGGCAGATACTTCAGCTGGTCCGTGCTGGACGGATACCCGACGAAGCTGTGCTGCAGACGTGGCTCGCCCTCTGGGCCGAGGACGCGGACCAGCGCGAGGAAGTCTCCGGAGGATCGCCACCTCCCGACCGAGAACGTCCTTGGCTCGTCGAGTCGGACCTCTGCCGCGATCTCATCGAGCCTCACGGTAGGGAGGTAGCGCACCAAATCGAGGACTGGACCGAGGCGATCGGCTCCGACGTGCGCTCTCCTCACGCGGCCGTCGACCTCCTTTCGCAGGATCGAGCGTCCCTCCCAGACGACCTCCTCGATCGCGATCTGCTCCCCGGCGCTCTCGAAGCGGAGGAACCTCAGTCCGCCGCCGTGCCCGCTCCCGGTCAGGACGTCGAGGGCCCAGGTGGAGGGCAGCTCGAACGGCTCGCTTTCCCAGGAGACCTCGAGCCGTTCTTTCCCGGCTGGGCGGTAGCGTTCGCGCACCGCGGCCTCGAGCTCGACGCACGCGGGGTTCGTCCAGCGAGCCAGATCGTCCTGCTCCCGCGCCTGCGGGTCTTGGTCCTCTGAAGACGCGGGCAGACGCTTCGGCGCGGGCTTGGACACTTCCGCAGGGTCGCTCTGGCTCGCCTGGGGGCAGCCGAGTGCGAAGAGGGGCACCAAGGTGACTGGGATCCAGAGGCGGGATAGGAGAGCGGCCATGCCGTGCTCCTACCCCAGCGCGCGGCCTCGAGTTCCAGGCTGTAAGCCACGGCGGTCTCAATGCGCGGAGCGGGTGAGCTTGCCCGCGAACACGCGCGACTACGCACCGCACGTCCCCGAAGCGAGAAGTCGCGCTGAAGGGTATCCCCCAGGGGTCAATGCAGCCCTCCCAACGACGCGAAGCGGAACTCCACCCACAGCGCGACGTAGCCGCCGGTCCGCCAGGTGCGTTGGCTGCGCCTGAGGTCACCGGGCACCAGCTTGGAGAGAGCGCAAGCTCGGGATCTCCAGGGGGCTCTACGTACCCCGAGGACGCCCCAGGCGGTCGCCTCGGGGGTTTCCGGAGCAGCTGGTGTGCCCTCCCGTTGGTGCGCTTCTGAGCTGGTCGACGAGTTCCCCTGACGATCAGAGATCCCAGGAGCCGAACTCCCCGGTGAACACCCCTCGCTCGAGATTCGGAAGCTGTCGCAGGACAGCCGCGGACCTCGCGGTCAGCTCGCTCGCCCGCACCGTGACCGACCGCAGCTGCGGGAGCCGGAGGAGCTGTTCCAGGCCCCGGTCGGTGACGCGGCACCCGCCGGAGCCAGCCAAGTGAAGTGTCTCGAGCTCTCGGAGCTGGCAGAGCCGTCCGAGTCCCTCGTCGTCGAGCGCTGAGTCGAAGACGGAGAGTGTGCGAAGCGGGAGCTCGGCGATCGCCTCGCAGGCCGCTGCCCCAAGGTCCGGCACGCAGGAGAGCCGCAGCCGCTCGAGGGCGGTGGCGCCGCGCAGCGCCGTGAACCCACGGTCTGTGATTCCCTCGCATGAACTCAGCTCGAGAGCGCGCAAGCACTCAGCGTCACCCAGGTAGGCGATCCCTTCGTCGGTGATCCCGCTGGTCCCGCGAAGGGTGAGCTCGCTGAGGCTGGGGAAGCTGGTCGCGAAGAGCATGCACGCGTCGGACAGCCGCGGGCTCTGCAGGGTCAACTCCCGCAGCGGGCTGCCCGCGTCGACCAACGCCTCCAAGCCCTCTCCGGTGAACCAGCGCATACCCTTGACGGAGAGGGACTCCAAGTTGGGTGGCGCCAGACACGACAACGCCTCGTCGGTTAGCCAACGACCCCGTCCGATCGTCAGCGTCCGGAGGAACTCCAGCGACGCGATCTGCTCCATGGCGGCGGGTGAGCGATCCCCCCACCCCAGACCGAGGGACTCCAATCTGCGGAAGCTGCCCAGCACCCCCGCCAACGACGACCCCGAACCGCAGCCCCGAATGCTGAGGCTCCGCAGATTGCTGAGCGCTTGCAGGAAGACGAGGTCTGCGTCGCCGCCCGGGGACGGGATCGAGAGGTCCTGCACCGACCCCAGCTCTCCCACCAAGCGGAGGACGTTGCCCGTAGGGAACGCGTGGTGGTGCAGGTCACAGGCCAGGACGGGCCGCGGAGACGTCGTGTGTACGAACTCCTCGAGCAACTGCCACTGCCAGGCTGCAGATCCGGGGCTACAGCAGGAGCAGCAGCAGTCCGGGTGGCAGCCGCACACGTGGTTTGGACGTCCCTCCGTGTGGTGCGTAGCGACCACGACGTGGTCGGGAGCAGTCGCCTGCAGGCGGTCCAGAACGGGTCGCTGTGCCAGGGCGAGGGCGCTCTCGAGGTCTTCGTCTGGCTCCAGACTCAGCGCGTGGGCTCGCGCCAATGCACCCGCGCGGGTGAGCGTCCGTTTCAGAGCGTGGGCGACGGTCGGGTCAGCGGGATCGGCAGCGAGCACACGCTCGAGCCGCAGCAGGTCATGATCCACGTGCAAATCAGCGGGGGCGTCAGCGCCACCAGGCCGATACGCGACCGTAGCCGAACCCACGGGTCCACTTCAAGTCGTCTTCCGGAGGAAGGTCAGCGACTCCGCTGTCCGCTCGTCTAGGTAGAGGGACGAGCCCCCGTTTCGTGACCAGTCCTCGCGGAAGTCGCGATCGGGGGGGGCGTCGAGGGCGGTAAGGGCCGCAGACGACCAGAGCTGCCCCGAGGAGACGTCGAGGCAGGTCAGCCACCCGCCGCCACGCGCGCTGGCGCCCGAGTCGCGCCGCGGGTGACCCAGGCCGTGCGTGGCGCGAGCGTCAGCGCTGGCGCGCGCGGCCCCGGCCATGCGCGCCGTGGCGGCGACCTCCGACGCGCGAGACCCGGGGCCGCGCACCTCGGCGTGCCCGGTCCCGGCGTGGGTGGCCTGGGTCGTGCGTGCCGGAGGTCGCCGCCACGGCGCGCGTGACCCTGGGCCTCGCGCGCTGAGGGTCCGGCCCCGCCTGACGTGACC
>Ga0070726_10002851_pt1 | contig 15199 bp, 15 predicted proteins | sample tdAd471_FD_67275 | JGI IMG/M metagenome (GOLD analysis project Ga0070726, IMG submission 67275) | Marine sediment microbial communities from the Atlantic coast under amendment with organic carbon and nitrate - tdAd47.1 | ecosystem: Environmental > Aquatic > Marine > Coastal > Sediment | place...
ATGCAATGGACAAAGCATGAGGGCAGCATGACCGACGAGATCACAGACCAGCATAAATCGCGCGCCAGCAGCTGGTTTCGAAGCCTGCGGGACGACATCGTCGCCGCGTTCGAAGCGCTGGAAGACAGCCAGACAAGCGGCCCCTTAGCCGGCCAGCCGGCGGGGCAATTCGAGGTGACGGAAACAAAACGCGCTTCGGATGACGGAAGCGATGCCGGCGGAGGGTTGATGAGTGTCCTGCGCGGCGGCCGGGTCTTTGAAAAGGTCGGTGTCAATATCTCGACCGTGTATGGCCAGCTGGGCGAGCGGGCGCAAGCGGCCATGGCCGCGCGCAAGGGGATACCGGGAATGGCGGATGATCCGCGGTTCTGGGCCTCGGGGATTTCCCTTGTGGCGCATATGCAGAACCCGCACACACCGTCGGTCCATATGAATACAAGGATGTTCTGGACACCCCATGCCTGGTGGTTCGGGGGCGGTTCGGATCTGAACCCCTGTATCGAGTATCCCGCCGACACGGCCGATTTTCACGCCGCCCAAAAGGCGCATTGCGATCCGCATGATGCGGGCTATTACCCGCGGTTCAAGGACTGGGCGGACACGTATTTCTATGTGCCGCATCGCGGTCGGGCGCGTGGCGTTGGCGGGATCTTTTTCGACGATCATTGCACCGGTGACTGGGAGCGGGATTTCGCCTTTACCCAGGATGTCGGGCGCGCCTTTCTGAAGGCGTTCCTGCCGGTGACTGAGCGTCGCCGCAACACGCCCTGGAACGAGGCGGACAAGGACACGCAACTGATCCATCGCGGGCTTTATGCGGAATATAACCTTGTTTACGACCGGGGCACCAAATTCGGGCTGGAGACCGGTCATGACGCCAATGCGGTGCTGATGAGCCTTCCGCCCCTGGCCAAATGGGTCTGAAATGACAGCCGAAAGCGCCGGTTGGGTATGATCCCATCCGGTTCGGCGGTTCATCTCGGGGGAAGTTGGATCTTTCCGGTAAAAAAGCGGGCCCGCCCAAAGCGGTTCATCTCGCCGAAACGGAGCCTCTGCTCCGCCACCTGACCGATCGTTCATCTTTGGTGTCCGGCGTGATCCCTGCTCGGGTCTTACCCCGTCCTTACCGCAAGCATCACTCGAACCTGTTTGCCACGAATTCGCAGGCACAGGTTGTAGGGGGCATTGGTTAACAAAATCTGGGACCAGCGTACGCCGGGGCATGGCGGTCCGCGCCAGCCCCCGCAGGTCGCAAGTATTCCGCATTTAAATCAAATTGTTATGAGGTCATCGCGCCAAAGCCCCGACACAGCCCGCCGGACGGTCTAGGTCAATCAGACTCTTCAAAGGGATCCCAGTCGTCGTCAAGCTCATCCGGGTCGATGGGCACAACCGATTCGTCCAGGCGTTCCTCAAGGGTTTTGACCTCACGGATTTCCGCGCCGGGAAAATGCGTCAGAACCGCCTGAACCATCGGATGTTGCAATGCGCGGCCCTGCAGGTCGTCGCGATGCCGGTTGCGTTCTTCCGAGATCGTCGCGCCGCCGCCTTCTGTCACCACCGTGACCCCCCAGCGCACGCCGGTCCAGCTTTGCAGGCGCTGGGCCAGCCGGGTGGCAAGGTCGCGCGGGGCGGCATCGGCCATTTCAAACTCGATCTGTCCGGGTTGATACCGCGCCAGACGCAGGCCATCTTCGACCGCGACCAGCAATTGCACGTCCCGGTTGGAACGGATCAGTTCGACAACGTCCTCGAAACGGGCGAATCGCGCCAGGGCATGGGCGGTTTCCGGGGCCCTGAGCGCCATCGCGCCGCCGCCGCCATGGGCCGTGACGCCGCCCGAGGGCGCATGTGTTTGCTGTTGCCCTGTCCCCCCGGCCGCCCCGGTTCGCGCGCCGCCCCCTCCACCGCCGCCATTCGGCGCGGGCGGGTTGGACTGAAGCTTGCGCACCAGTTCCTCAGGGCTTGGCAGTTCGGCCACATGGGTCAGTCGGATGATCGCCATTTCCGCCGCCATCATCGCATTCGGGGCAAGCGCGACCTCTTCCAATGCCTTCAACAACATCTGCCACATCCGTGTCATGGCCCGCATGGGAAGGCGCTGGGCCAGATCGCCGCCCCGGCTGCGTTCATCCGGGGCGATGGTCGGGTCGTCGACCGCCTCGGGGGTGATCTTGATGACGCTGATCCAATGGGTCACCTCGGCGAGGTCCCGCAAGACCGCCATCGGGTCGGCCCCATCTGCATATTGGCCCGACAATTCCGCAAGGGCCGCCGCTGCATCGCCCTTCATCACCAGTTCGAACAGGTCCAGAACCCGGCCGCGATCGGCCAGTCCCAGCATGGCGCGCACCTGATCTGCCGTGGTTTCCCCGGCGCCGTGGCTGATCGCCTGATCGAGTAACGAGAGCGCATCCCGCATCGAACCTTCCGCCGCCCGCGTGATCAGCGACAGCGCCTCATCCGCGATCTCGGCGCCCTCAAGATCCGCCAATTTCCGCAAATAGGCGAGGGTATCTTCCGGCTCCATCCGCCGGAGATCAAAGCGCTGGCACCGGCTGAGAACGGTCACCGGCACCTTGCGGATCTCGGTCGTGGCGAAGATAAATTTCACATGTTTCGGCGGTTCCTCCAGTGTCTTCAACAACGCGTTGAACGCGCTGGTCGACAGCATATGGACCTCGTCGATGATGTAGATCTTATAGCGGGCCGAGGCAGGGGCGTAATGCACCGATTCCAGAATGTTTGAGCGGATATCGTCGATCCGGGTCTGACTGGCACCGTCCATTTCGATGACATCGACATGGGCGCCGTCCATGATCGCCCGGCAATGTTCGCACTGGCCGCAAGGTTCTGTGGTGGGTCCGCCTTTGCCATCGGGCCCGATGCAGTTCATCCCCTTGGCGATGATCCGTGCGGTGGTGGTTTTGCCGGTGCCACGAATACCGGTCATGACAAAGGCCTGGGCGATTCGATCGGCTTCGAACGCGTTGCGCAGGGTGCGCACCATGGCCTCCTGGCCGACAAGATCGGCAAATGTCGCCGGCCGGTACTTGCGCGCCAACACCTCGTATGTCTTGCCTTCGGCCATCTCTGCCCTGCCCTCTGTCGCGACTGGCATGAAACTAGACGGGGAACACAGAAAAGGCGAGTCTTGGAAAGGTGTGGGGCGGGGGAAATTTCCATCGCGCCGCCGCCGCTGGATCGTGGCGTCCGGCTTGGTCATCGCGCGTGATACGCCGCGTCGCGGTCGAAACCAAAGCGCGAATTGTCTGGACGGCCCTGGGCCATTGAGTTCCGCGCCCGAAACGGTCACCCTATCGCCAAAGACAGGAGCAAGCCCATGCTATTCACCAGAACCGGACTGACCTACTCCGAGCCGGCGCGGGTCACACCGGGTCTGACCCTGATCTCGCCGATGGTGGGCGATATCGTTTTTCTGGTCGATGAGGCGGGCGAGACCGTCCATGAATGGAAAACCGGCAAGGGTCTTACCAAATGGAGCTATCTTCTGCCCAATGGCAACCTGTTCACCAATGAGCGGGTCGCCAATCCCACGGGTGTCGATCTGACGTTAAGCGGGCGGATGTGCGAATATGACTGGGACGGCAATCTGGTCTGGCAATTCGAAGATCCGGGCCAGCATCATGATGCGCGCCGACTGGCTGACGGCGGGGTGATTTACCCAGCCAACACACCGCTATCTGCCGAGGACCAGGCCCGCGTTGTCGGTGGTGTCCCGGGCACCGAGTTTGACGGTGACATGGCTGGCGAGGTGATCCGCGAGGTGGATGCCGACGGCACCGTGCGATGGGAATGGCCGTTCACCAATCTTGGCTTCGACCGATTCCCGCTGCATCGCAATGCCAATCGTTGGGTCCATGGCCATGCCAATACGGTCGACGTTTTGCCGGGAGAGCGGTATCTGATCAGCAGCAAGGTGATGAACCTTCTGTTCATCGTGAACCGCGCGACGCACGAGATTGAATGGCATTACCAGAATGACGATCTCGGCGGCCAGCATGATGCTCAGATGCTGGAGAACGGTCACATCCTCGTCTTTGCCAACGCGTCCTATTCCCGCGATCTTCATGCCAGCGAGGTCTGGGAGATTGACCCCAAAACCAATGACATCGTCTGGCGGTACCGTCAGAAACAGAATCCTTTCGCGATGTTCTCGCCCATGGTTTCGGGCTGTCAGCGGCTGGCCTCGGGCAATACGCTGGTTTGTGAAGGTGCCAAGGGATGTGTGGCCGAGGTGACGCCCAAAGGCGATGTCGTCTGGGAATATGTGAACCCGATGTTCTTCACGGATGACCGGGTCGGTGAGATCAACAGCCTGTTCCGTGCCCGCCGGTACAGCCGCGACAGCCCGGAAATAATGGGGCGCCTGTGACGGCCCCAGGCGGTGTGTCGTGCGCGAAAAATCGGGGATGCTGGGTGAGAGGCTGGACAACGACCCAAACGGGACTCGTTACGGCTGCTTCCTTCCGGATCTGACCGGGTTGGCGAGGCGTTTGCCCGCGCCAACCTCTCGGGGCTTCACATATGAAAGAATCGCGCCGCTTGCAAGTCCGTGGGTGCTGGGGCTGGTTGCCATGCCGCAGCAGCGGCTGCGCGAGGGCGCGGGTGGCGTTTCCCAGAACCTGGTTGTCAATTTGCCATTCAAGCCTCGCCCGAAACGTTTTAGTCTGGCTTGAATTCCGGCAAGGAAAGGTCCAGGGCGGACAGGGGGGCAATGATGCGCGATGCGGAAACGGTGACATTTGGCGGCAGCGGTCTGGACCGCGCGGCCGAACTGCGCGGTGATGCGGCGGCACTGGCGGCGCATCTGCAAAATCCGGCAACGCTGGTCTTGCCGATCTGGCGTGGAAAACCCCTGCTTCAAGGAGACGAGGTCCGCGACATCGCGCTGTTGCCTCCGACCCATCCGGCCCTGTCCGAAGCCGCCGATACCCCGGTTCTGCTGGGTTTGGAGGGGGGGCGCGCGATCTTTGCGGCCGACATTTCCGCCTGGGAGCCGGTCGGCGACACGACAACGGTTGGTGCCTTTATCGACGAAAGCGAGCAATGGCATCCCGCCCTGACCGATGGAGAGGTTTTTGCCGAGCTGCGCCGCAACATGACCCGTCTGTCGCCCCGCGCGGCGGAACTGGCCGCCATGGCGGTCGGGGTGTTTTCCTGGCATCGGAGCCACGGGTTCTGCGCCCGCTGCGGGGCGAAATCCGAGATGGTGAAGGCCGGTTGGCAACGCGCCTGTTCGGAGTGTGGCGCCATGCATTTCCCCCGCACCGATCCAGTGGTCATCATGCTGATCACGCGGGGCAACAAGCTTTTGGTCGGCCGAAGTCCAGGATGGCCCGAGGGAATGTATTCCTGCCTGGCCGGGTTCATGGAGCCGGGCGAGACACTGGAGGCTGCCGTCCGGCGCGAAGTTCTGGAAGAAACCAATATCAAAGTCGGTCGCGTCGGCTATCTGGCCAGCCAACCCTGGCCGTTTCCCTCCTCGCTGATGATTGGTTGCTGGGGCGAGGCGCTGAGCGAGGAGATCACCATCGACCCGGTCGAGATCGAAGACGCCTGCTGGCTGAGCCGCGAAGAGATCCATGAGGCCTGGGCGACGAAATCCTCGACCCTTGTGGCGGCACGCAAAGGGGCGATAGCACATTTTCTCATTCGCCACTGGTTGTCAGATACGCTTTTTTAGGGCATGTGCGGAGCCGGCTATTTCCCGATTGAGGCCCGTTTGGCATGAAATTCTCCTCCAGGACCGAAATGGCATTACCGGTCAATGCGAGCTTTGCAGCCTTTGCTGATTTCTCGATGTTTGAACGGGCGGCAATGCGCAATGGCGTCGATGTCCGCCGCGTCGACGATCTGACGCAGCCTGGCCCCGGAATGATCTGGGAAATCCTTGCGACCTTCCGGGGCAAGCCGCGCCGGGTATCCGCCCGGCTGGTGGATTATGACGCGCCGTATAGCCTGACCTATAACTGCGAGGTGGAAGGGTTCCACGGGGATGTGAAGATCGGGTTGGAATCGCTCAATTCCCGGACCACGGGGGTGCAATTCTCCTGCGATTTACAGGCGCGGTCGCTGACATCGAAAATGATGCTGCAATCGCTGCGGCTGGCCAAGGGACGGGTCAATGACCGCCTCGACAAGGGGTTTCACCGGCTTTGCAAGCGAATCGAGGCACGTGTGTTGGAGGGCTGAGCCAGGGGGCTCAGGCGCGGCTGGCCATATCTGCCGGATAGACCCCCAGAACTTTCAGATGCGTGGTGAAATATTCCAGCTCTTCCAGGGCGCGGGCGACGGCAGGGTCGTCCGGGTGGCCCTCGATATCGGCATAGAATTGCGTCGCGGTGAAGGACCCGCCGACCATATAGCTTTCCAGTTTCACCATATTGACGCCATTGGTGGCAAACCCGCCCATCCCTTTATAAAGCGCCGCAGGGATGTTGCGGACGCGAAACACGAAGGTCGTCATCATCTTGTCGCTGCGGCGTTCATGATGCGGGTCGCGGGACATGATCAGGAACCGGGTCGTGTTATGGGCGTGATCCTCGATATGACGGGCCAGTATGTTCAGCCCATAGATGTCGGCGGCCAGATCCGAGGCCAGCGCGCCAACCGTGCGGTCGTTCTGGGCAGCAATTTCGGCCGCAGCGCCGGCGCTATCGGCGGCGGCCTCTCCCTCGATGCCATATTGATTGAGAAAATCCCGGCATTGCGGCAAGAGGACCAGATGGGCGCGCACCTTCTTGATATCTTCGATCTGGACGCCGGGCATCGCCATCAGCGAAATATGCACACGGACGAAAGCCTCATCGACGATATGCAGGCCCGATTCCGGCAAAAGCCGATGGATATCGGCGACCCGTCCATAGGTGGAATTCTCGACCGGCAGCATCGCGAGATCGGCCTCGCCACTGGTGACGGCGCGGATCACATCGTCGAATGTGCGGCAGGGCAGGGCTTGCATTTCAGGGCGCGCATCATGGCAAGCCTGGTGCGAATAGGCACCCGGTTCCCCCTGAAAAGCGATTTTCTGTGTCTTGCTGCCCATTTCAGGCCTCTCAAAATCGGTCGTTTGGTCGCGCTTTCTATCTCTTGCAAGTTGCGAAGGGAAGCGTTTAGAAAGGCGCAGATTTTTGAGCCGCGCGGAATCTGTCCGCCTCTCTAAGGGTAAGGAAGCCATGTTCGATACCATGACTGTCACCAAGATCGGCGGCGCACTTTGTGGCGCACTTCTGGTCTTTCTTCTTCTCAACTGGGTGGCCGAGGGGATTTATTCCACCGAAGGCGGTCACGGCGACCATGCGCAAGCCGCATATGTGATCGAGGTCGAAGAGGCCGAAGCCAGCAGCGACGAGCCGGCCGAGGAAATCGACGTGGTGGCCCTGATTGCCGCCGCAGATGCCGGCAAGGGTGAGAAGGCCTACTCCAAATGCAAGGCCTGCCACAAACTGGAAGAGGGCGCCCACGGGACGGGGCCGTCATTGTTTGCCATTATTGACAGGGATATCGCCGCCATTGACGGGTACAGCTATTCCGGCGGCATGGCCGCGCTGGAGGGCGACTGGACCGTCGAAGCTTTGTTCAAATTCCTCGAAAAGCCAAAGGATTTCGTGCCGGGCACCAAGATGTCTTTTGCCGGTTTGAAAAAGAGCAGCGACCGGGCGAACCTGATTGCGTATCTGGCGACCATCGGCAACTAAGCCGCGTCGCGACGCCATTTCGACCACGGAATTTGAAAGGCCGTCCTAACCGGGGCGGCCTTTTTTTGTGTGGGCCCCGAAATTTCATCGCACTTGCAACATTCGATGGACAGGACGCAGTTTCGGGCGTAAAAAGTCAGCATGTCTGACTTACCTCCCGCGCGGGTTTTCGACAGATTGACGCCGCCGCACATCCTTACTTTGGTGTTTCTTGCCACGATCCCTGCGATGGCAATGAACATATTTTTGCCGTCGCTGGCCAACATGACCGAGTATTTCCAAACGGATTACGCGGTGATGCAGCTGTCGGTTTCGGCCTATCTGGCAGTGAATGCGGTTATTCAGATCCTGGTCGGCCCGATCTCGGACCGCTATGGACGCCGACCTGTGGTTCTTTGGTGTATCGCAATATTCTCGCTGGCGACACTGGGCTGTATGTTGTCCACCACAGTTGAGATGTTCCTGTTCTTTCGGATGGTTCAGTCGGTCATCTCGATCGGTCTGGTCCTGTCACGAGCCATTGTCCGCGACATCGTTCCTGCCGACAAGGCCGCCAGTATGATCGGCTATGTCACCATGGGCATGGCGGTGGTTCCGATGTTTGCACCGGCGATTGGTGGCCTTCTGGACGAGGCCTTTGGCTGGCAGGCGAATTTTGCCTTTCTCCTGGTTTTTGCCATCATCGGCTTTGGGGTGATGTGGGGCGATCTTGGGGAAACCAACCAGGCGCAGTCGACCTCGTTTCGGGCTCAGTTCCGGGAATACCCGCATCTGTTTCGCTCGCAACGCTTCTGGGGCTACAGCCTGGCGGCAGCATTCGCGTCAGGCTCGTTCTTTGCGTTTCTCGGCGGGGCAGCCTTTGTTGCCACGGATTTCTTCAAACTCGATCCGTCGACGCTTGGGATTTATTTCGGCATGACGGCCTTTGGCTATATGCTGGGCAATTTCATTTCCGGTCGGTTTTCCGTTCGCGTCGGGATCAACAGGATGATGTTTGGCGGAGCGGTGGTCAGCATCGCATCCATCCTTGCCTCACTGGCGATGATCTGGGCCGGATCGGTGCATCCGCTGGCGTATTTCTTCTGGATGGTGCCACTTGGTGCTGGCAACGGGATGGTGATGCCGAACGCCAATGCGGGCATGGTGTCAGTGCGCCCGCACCTGGCCGGAACCGCTTCGGGATTGGGGGGCGCGATATTTGTCGGCGGGGGCGCGGCCCTGTCGGCACTGGCCGGCGCGCTGTTATACCCCGGCTCGGGGCCATATCCGTTGCTGTTTGTGCAAGGCGGCGTGACGGTTCTGTTGTTCGGCGCGATCTATTGGATCGTCCGGGTGGAGCGGATCCGCGGGCCGCTTGACGCGACCGGGCATGAGTCGTCCTAACCGCCTTGATTTGCGCCTTTGCAGGCCCTAATGCTGGGTACAGCAAAGATGCAAAGCGAGCGCCTCCATGGCCCAGCAAAAACTTTATGCCGGTGCGAAGCTGCGCGAAATCCGCACAAGAATCGGCCTGACGCAGAAGGATTTCGCGACCAAGCTGGCCGTTTCTCTGCCATATCTCAATCAGATGGAGAACAACCGTCGTCCTGTCTCGACAGGTGTCGTTCTGGCTCTGGCGCAGGAATTCGGGCTGGATGTGACCGAATTGTCCACCGGTGACAGCGAGCGCCTGGTCGCGGATATGCGCGAAGCGCTGGCCGATCCGGTCTTTTCCGACATCGCCCCGCCATTGGCCGATCTGCGTCTGACCGCATCGAACGCCCCGGCGCTGGCCCGCGCGTTTCTGGAGCTGCACCGCGCCTATAAACAAAGCCATGAGCGCCTTGCCTCGCTGGATGAGGTGCTGGGGCGTGACGGTGGGGCGGCCTCGGCCTCGCCCTGGGAAGAGGTGCGGGATTTCTTCCATTATTGCGACAATTACATCGACGCGGTGGATCGCGCTGCGGAACGGTTTTCGACCGGTCTCGACATTTCCGGAGCAGGTGGCATCGCGGCGCTGGTGGCACATCTGGCAGCGGCCGGTATCACGGTGACATTCGGCAAACAGGGCCTGCGCCGTTTCGACCCGGAAAGCCGCCGTCTGGAGATCGCCAGCGATGCCAGGCTTGGCACGCAAAAATTTCAGATCCTGCACCAGATCGCGCTGATCGGGCAGGAGGATCTCTTGGAGGCGACCCTGGATCTGGCCCGGTTCCAGTCAGAAGAGGCGCGGGCGATCTGCAAGATCGGTCTGGCCAATTATTTCGCCGGGGCCGCCTTGTTGCCCTATACGAAATTCCTGACCCGCGCGGGCGAGACCCGCCATGACCTTGAGGTGCTGGCCGAAGATTTCGGCGCCACGCTGGAGCAAGTTGCACATCGCTTGTCGACGCTGCAACGCCCCGGCGCCAAGGGCGTTCCGTTCTTTTTTGTCCGGGTCGATCAGGCGGGAACGATCACTAAGCGCCACTCGGCCACGCGGCTGCAATTCGCGCGGTTTGGCGGGGCCTGTCCTTTGTGGAATGTGCATCAGGCCTTTGAAACGCCGGGCCGTTTCCTGCGGCAACTGGCGGAAACCCCGGATGGGGTGCGCTATCTCTGTCTGGCGCGCGACATCACGCGGCCTGGCGGGTCGTTCCGGGCGCCAATGCGGCGGTTTGCCATTGGTCTCGGCTGCGAGATCGGCCATGCCGCCGCGTTGGTCTATGCCGATGATCTGGACATAGAAAACCCGCAAGCCTTTGAACCAATAGGTATTTCCTGTCGCATCTGTGAAAGGGATGCCTGCCATCAACGCTCGGTGCCGCCGTTGGAGCGGCGAATACGGGTCGATCATGACCGGCGGGGCATCCTGCCCTATTCCATCGGATGAGCGGCGTTGTGATCCGCCCGATGCGTGCCGGCGATGTGGCCCCGGCACAGCGGATCTTTCAGCATGCGTTCGGCACCCATCTGGGGGCTGATGATCTGGACAGGTTCCGCGCCGATATCGGCATGATCGGCCTGCGTCAGGCGAGCTATCCAAACTTGTGCTGGGTGGCCGAGATCGAGGATCGTCTGGTCGGGTCGGTCATTCTGAACGATCTTGGCAGCCATTGGGTCTTTGGCCCGCTGACCGTCGCGCCCTCCCATTGGAACGGCGGGATTGCCCGCCTGTTGACCCAGCATGCGGTGACGGCGGCGCGCGCGGCCTCGCCGGCGCATTTGGGTCTGTTCACCTATCCCGACAGCCCCAAACATCTGGAGTTGTATCGTCGGTTCGGGTTTTGGCCGGGGCATCTGACCGCGGTTTTCCGCAAAGTGCCGGTGGCCGGAGCGATGCCCGAATGTGGGTCGAGCCGACCTCGCGCCGAGGTCGTGCAGCGGTGCCGCGAGGTCGCCGATCAGGTGTTTCCCGGTCTCGATCCGGCAAAGGAAGCCCTGATGGTGCTGGATCATGATGTCGGCGAGGTGATCCTGACAGAAACCGGCTTTGCCATTTGCCATTCTGGACCGGGAAGTGAGGCCGGATCCCGGAAGGCTTATGTGAAACTCGCCGTTTTGGCGCCGGGTCGCAATGGGCGGGCGCGACTGGCGGATCTGGTGGCAGAAGTGGAGCATTGGGCCGCCGCCAAGGGGGCGGAAACCGTCGATATCGGCTGCAATACGCGGCGTCGGGCGGCCTATGCAACGCTGGCCGATGGCGGCTGGCGGATTGCCATCCAGGGGCTGGCCATGCATCTGGACGACCGACCTGCGCTGGTCGGCAAATCCGCCTTGGTTCTGGACGACTGGCGCTGAACCGGGAATCCTCTGCCTTCGCCGACGGCAACGCCGACCCGCTGGCGGTTTCAGGAAGGCAAAAGGCCCACCGGACCGGCGGGCCTTTTCACGTTCTGCGGGGGCATTTCGGATCCGCGAACCGACGCCTGGATCAGGCGTTGCTCAGGATCGCGTAAAGCTCATCCTTCAGGGCGATGCGTTGTTTGCGCAGTTCCTGCTCATGCAAGTCATCGGTCGGCTCGACATTCGTTTCTGCTCGGTGAATGGCGCGATTGACCTCGTGATATTCATCAAACAGCCGCGCGAAATGCGCGTTTTCCGTTTTCAGTTTGTGAATAGTGCCGACATGTTCGGGGAATTCCTCGGCAAGTTCATGGGGTGTATGGCTCATCTGTCATCTCCTGTTCCTTGACATCCAGAGCGCAGGATGGACCGGGATCGGGCGCAGCACATTGATCGAGGTCAAACGATGCCTCAGCCGTGCAATCGCGGTCCATGTTCCAGGATCACCGGCACGATCAGCTCTTCTTCATCCGCGAGATGGCGATCAAGGAAGCGCTCAAACCCGGTCAATTGGTCCCGCACCCGGCCCGCCGCTGTTGCCAGCGCGGCAGGGTCGGCGCGCAGAACGGCATTGCCAAGGGTTTCCAGCCTGTCGATCTGGGTGTCCAACGCCTCATGATCCGAATGCAACAGGTCAAACCCGGCGGAAAGTCTCGGCTCCAGCGCCTGCATCTGCGGGAAATAATGCTGGTCCTCGATCATGTGGTGGCCATGCAGCTGGTTCAGGAAAAACGACGCCAGCCGGGCGAGCCGCTGTTGATACATGCGGGCGTCCTCATTCTGGTCGAGAAAGGCCTCCGTGTCGTTTTGCAGACGGCGCATCACCTCGCGAAACATCAGGTGCCGGTCAAGCCAGAACCGTGTCATCTCATCGAAATTGGCATGTCCGGTCCAGGTGGCGCGGGGGTAGAGCCGTGCAAGAACGCGCAGGTGGTCGGGCAGGCCGGTACGGGTGGCAAGGTCGGTCATACAATCCGCCTAGCATCCTTTGGGCGCAGGGGAAAGTCATGCGCAGGGGGCGGGGGTTTGGACCTCGCATCCGGCGTGCATATATGGCATAGGGCATGCAGTCAGATAGCAATGAGGATACAGATGCTGAAAGGTTTGGGCGGGCTTGGCGACATGGCCAAGATCATGAAACAAGCGCAAGAGATGCAAGGCAAGATGGCCGAAATGCAGGCCAGTCTTGCGAAAATCAACGTGGTTGGGCAATCCGGCGCCGGCCTCGTGGTGGCGACGGTGACCGCCAAGGGCGAGTTGAAGGCGCTGGAGATTGATCCGTCGATCTTCAACCCGGAGGAAAAAGAGGTGGTCGAGGATCTGATCCTGGCCGCGATCAAAGATGCCCAGGCCAAAGCGGCCGAGCGGCACAAGGAAGAAATGGGTAAGCTGACCGAAGGGCTGAACCTGCCCGACGGGATGAAGCTGCCGTTCTGATGTGAGCGGGCCGACCAGCGATATCGAGGCACTGATCGCGCTGATGGCGCGGCTTCCGGGATTGGGGCCGCGGTCAGCCCGGCGGGCGGTGCTGCATTTGATCAAACGCCGCGCCCAGTTGATGGACCCCTTGGCGGACGCGCTGCATCACGTGGCCGTCCATGCGCGGGAATGTGTGATCTGCGGTAATATCGGCGCGGCGGAAACCTGTGATATCTGTCAAAGCGAAAAACGTGACAATGGGCAGATCTGTGTGGTCGAGGATGTCGCCGATCTTTGGGCGATGGAACGGGCACAGGTCTTTGGCGGCCGGTATCACGTTCTGGGCGGAGTTTTGTCGGCGCTGGACAATGTCGGCCCTGACGATCTGGGCATTCCCCGCCTTGTATCGCGGGTAAAGGCCAGCGGCGTGTCCGAGGTGATCCTGGCGCTGAATGCCACGGTCGACGGCCAGACCACGGCGCATTACCTGTCGGACCAGTTTGAGGATGCCGGCGTCGCCGTCACCTCTTTGGCGCAGGGCGTGCCGATCGGCGGCGAACTGGATTACCTGGACGATGGCACGATATCGGCGGCCCTGAAGGCGCGAAAGCATCTCTGAGTGATTGACATGTCGGCGCGCCCCCGGTTTGCTGTCGCCAGGATGCAACGTTTTCTTCCCTTTGCCATAACCCTGGCTCTGACCGTGGTCGCGGCCGTGCTGGTGCCTCTTCACCCCTGGGCGTGGATGGCGGCTGTGCTGTTTGGTGCATTGACCCTGTTGGGGATCTACGATGTGATCCAGCCCTGGCATGCCATCACGCGCAACTATCCGGTCATCGGCCATATGCGGTTCCTGTTCGAAGGTATCCGACCCGAGATCCGGCAATATCTGATTGAAAGCGAAAAAGATGAAGAACCGTTCTCACGCGAGAAGCGGTCGCTGGCGTATCAGCGCGCCAAAGGGGTCGAGGACAAGCGCCCGTTCGGCACCCATGAGCGGGTCTATGAACCCGGTTATGCCTGGCTGACCCATTCCGTGATGCCCAAGACCGCCCGGCACGCGGAAAGCCGGGTTCGGATCGGCAATGACGCCTGCGCGCAGCCGTATGACGCCTCGCTCTATAATATTTCGGCGATGAGTTTCGGTGCGCTGTCGGCCAATGCGATCGAGGCGCTGAATACGGGCGCGCGGATTGGCGGGTTTGCCCATGACACGGGCGAGGGCGGGATCAGCCGGTATCATCGCAAAGGCGGCGGCGATCTGATCTATGAGATCGGTTCGGGCTATTACGGATGCCGGTCGCCGGATGGCAGGTTCGATCCGGTCCGGTTTGCCGACCAGGCGGCGGATGCGCAGGTCAAGATGATCGAGGTCAAGCTGTCCCAAGGCGCCAAGCCCGGCCATGGCGGCGTGTTGCCAGCCGCCAAGATCACCCCGGAAATCGCCGAGGCGCGGGGCATTCCGATGGGTCAGGATTGTGAATCGCCAGCGGCCCATTCAGCCTTTTCAACGCCCTTGGAATTCATGGAATTTCTGGCGGCTTTGCGCGAAGGTTCGAACGGCAAGCCGGTCGGGTTCAAGTTGTGCATCGGGCATCAGCGTGAGTTCATGTGCATGGTGAAGGCGATGCTGGAAACCGGGATTGTGCCGGATTTCATCGTCGTCGATGGTAAAGAGGGCGGCACAGGCGCCGCGCCGCTGGAATTTGCCAACCATGTCGGAATGCCGCTGAAAGATGGGTTGCATTTCGTTGACAATACGCTGCGTGGCGCAGGTATTCGCGACCAGGTGCGCATCGGCGCGGCGGGCAAGCTGATCTCTGCCTTTGATATCGCGCGGGCGCTTTCGCTGGGGGCAGATTGGGCCAATTCGGCGCGCGGTTTCATGTTTGCTGTTGGCTGCATTCAGGCGCAGGCCTGCCACACCAATCACTGCCCGGTCGGGGTCGCCACGCAGGACAAATTCCGCGCCCGCGCCCTGAATGTCGCCGACAAATCGCAACGGGTGGCGAATTTTCACAGCAACACGCTGAAAGCGCTGTCGGATATGGCCGGGGCGGCGGGGCTGGACGATCCGCGCGATTTCCTGCCTGAACATTTCAAGAAACGCGAGGCAAATGGGGATATGATTTCCAGCGAGCTTGCCTATCCCCGTCTGACCCGCGGCTGTCTGGTGCGTGGCGAACCGGACGGGTTGGGCTATCACGAGCGGTGGAAACGCGCCCATGCGGCCAGTTTCGCGCCGGTCGATTGAA
>Ga0070726_10002854_pt1 | contig 15192 bp, 18 predicted proteins | sample tdAd471_FD_67275 | JGI IMG/M metagenome (GOLD analysis project Ga0070726, IMG submission 67275) | Marine sediment microbial communities from the Atlantic coast under amendment with organic carbon and nitrate - tdAd47.1 | ecosystem: Environmental > Aquatic > Marine > Coastal > Sediment | place...
CAAACCGTTCGTTCTTCTATTCTATGGCGAACACCACTGAGACTTGCGCGCGCACCGTCAACTCCCCGGCCGCAACCGGAACACCCTCAGCGGCCGCGCGCGCCAGAAACTGGCGCGGCGCCGGCCCCACCCCGCCCGCGTTGATCGTCAGGATCGGCCCCAGCTCAATGCCTGCCGCGTCGGCGATGTTGCGCGCGTTCGCGACCGCTTCACGAACGGCATTCGCCATGGCCTTTTTCTCCAGGCCGTCCCGCTCCGCCACGTCGAAGCTGATCCCCTGCACCATGTTCGCGCCGGCTTCGACGACGCCGTCGAGGACCACGCCGAAGCCGGCCAGGTCGCGCACCGTGATGTGCACATTGTTGCGGACCGTGTAACCGATGATCTCGGGCTGGACGGTTTCATTGCCGCGGCGCGGCCGGAACTGCGGCGACACCGAGATGTTCGTCGATTGCATATCCCCGGGGCCGACACCGGAGGCGCGCAGGAATTCGAAGACCCCTGCCGTTTTCACGTTATTGGCGGACAGGGCCTCGCGCGCGGCCGGAGCGGCTGTTGTCACGCCGACGGTGATGGAGACCAGGTCCGGCACAGCGGCGACTGTGCCACTGCCGGAAACGGACAATGTCCGCGGCACCGAGGAATCATCATCGGCAATGGCCACGCCCGCCCCGAACAGGGAAAGCGCCAGCATGAAAGAAAGCAAAAATCTCATAACTCCGTCTCCTGACCACACAAACGAATGGCGTACATATCTTCCAATTCTGGCGAAGCTAAGGCCGATCATGGTGCCATCCCGAAACTTTCACCAGCCTTGCCGCTATGTCGTGTAGCCCTCAGTCTCGTCGGCGTAGGCCGCGCGGGCAAGATCGGATCGCCGCGCCACCGCCTGCCGGTGTTCGGGATGGGCGCGGTCGAGCAGCGCCGCGCGAAACTCCGAATCCGCCTCAAGCGCCGACAATTGGGCGCGGGCCTCGGACGGCGCCTGGCCGATCCGTGCCTCCTTCCCGCCGATAAATTCGGCCTCCCCCATCAGGCCACCCAGCTTGGCAAAGGCGCGCACCATGTCCGGGTGGTCGCCCAGATACTGACCATTCGTGAGCCGGAGCTGGCGCACATCGTCCACGCGCTCACCGAACGCGGCGGCAAAAGCCCGGTTGGCCCGGTCGACCTGCGCATCGAAATTCTCGCCCCATTCCCGGCGCAAACCGGATTCCACCGCGTCGAGCGCGCGGTCCTGCGCGGCGTTGGCATCCTGCCAGGCCGCCCCCTGCAACTCGACATAGCCTTCGAGCAACGATCGCGCCTGCGCGTCACTCAGGCCCGACGCGTGCATCCGCTCGAGCATCGCTTTTTCGAAATCTTCGTCCCAGGGCATGCCCTCGGGACGCGCCAACCCGTCAAGATCATATCCCTCGGGGCTCTCGGGCCGGCCGAGCGCGTCGTAGAAACGCGCGCGCTCGGCGTTATCCGCATCGGCCGCCGGTGGCACGATCCCCTTGCGGCCAATCAGTTTCTGCAGATTCACATGCTCGCGTGCCAGCGCATCCAGATCGTCGAATCGTTCGAACACCGGATGGGTCCGGTATTCTTCGGACAGGCCGTCGCGCCAGCTCTCACCCGCCTCGTTTTCGGCAACAACCTCTGGCGCCGGTGCGTGGGTCTGATCATCCGTCATGGTCATCGTCATTCTCCTGTCCAGATTGAATTTCGTTCAGCATCGGGTCGTCGCCGGCGCGCGCCAGCGACGCGATGCGCCGGAACACCCGTTGCATCCCCATCGCGAACACCGCCTCATTGGCGTCCGCCGTCGGCGCCACATACATGCAGAACCGGTTGAGGTCGCGCAGCACCCGCCGGCCCTCGGGAGTGGTGAACACCGCCCTGTAGTCCCGCCTCAAACGCCACAACCGTTCGGCCGTCCGCTGCATAACAACGCTCCCGTTTTTTGAATTGAGAAGGCCGGTCGGGCTAGCGCAGGCCGCCCAGCAGGGTGGAACCCGCCTTCAACAGGCCCGCCCGCCGCGCCGCGGCACCGCGGCGGCGGAACGCCTGGGCACGGGTCAGCTGATTGAGCGCGACCAGGTTTCCCGCATCGGCACGGCGCAGGGCATCGAACGCGGCATCGGCCGAGACCTGGCCCAGAAGATCGACCGGTGTGCCCGCCGCATCCGCGCCGGCATGGGCCAGCCGCGCACGCAGGGCCGCCTGCCGGGCCGAGCCCCGCCGGCGCGCCTCGTTGGCATTCGTCGCACCGCGCTGCGCGGCAATATCGGCATCGCGCACGGCCGTGCGCGCGGCGGAGTCGCGCTCTGCCGCGGCCGTCCGGCCGTCTTCAACCGCACGCAGCGCAGACAGCGCCGTGGTCGCCAGGATCAATTGCGGTCCGGTCATATCGTCCTCCCATACATCCAATAGTCGCCCGCGCCGCCGGGCCCGTAATTCACCAGCAGACCTTCGAGCTCAAAGCCGAGAAACGACAACCAGCGCGCGCCGCACGCATGCCCGTCGCGCACGGTTGCCTGGATCCGATGCAGGTCCCGTTCGGCCGCGATACGATCGAGCGCCCGTTCGGTCGATCGGGTCAGCGTCACCGGTCGTGACAGGAGCTGATCGGAGAAGATCGCCCAGGCCTGGCCCACCCCGGGCCAGAGCGGCACGACCCCGGCACATCCCAGCACCTCGGCGCCGTCAATCGCGGTGAACGCCGCGTCGCGCTGCACCAGCGCCCCGATATCCAGGGTTTCGATATAGGCGGTGAAATCGGATTGCGCGCATTGCGGCGCAACCGCGCGCAGATGCGGCGGTTCAAACGGGATAATCTGCATGGGGCTTACCTCGAGGCGAGATTGACGCGCGGCGACAGCGACAGGATGGTCATCGGCAACGGTGCGTCCTGCCGCAGCGCGACCACCCCCTCGACGTCATAGCCGGCGGGGAAACTGACAATCTTGATTCCGGTAAAGGGCGGCGCGGTCCCGCCACTGTCATCAAACGGCACCCGATCCAGCGTGGCGAAGTCGGGCCCGGTCTTCGCACCGCTGGTCCGGTGAAACCGCACCACGACATCGCCGATGCGCTTGGTCTTGCCCTCGCCCGACCCGTCGGGGGTCCGGGCCGCGATGGGCAGGGTCACCACATCCGTCATATAGCCGAACCCGGCATGGACCCGGCTCGCCGGGCTGCTCAGGGTGATCGCCCCCGCGCTCGGTGTTTTCGTGCCCAGATGCACGCCGTCGGCAACCACATCCACCGCCGCGCCGTCCAGATGACCGGCGCCGGTAACGGCGGTGACGGCCTTGCGCACCGCACCGCCCGACGCATAGGCCGCAAAGCCCGACCCGTCTATTCCCTGCAGGGCGAAGCTGTCGGCCGCAGCGCTGGCGACGGTATAGCGGTTGCCGTTCAGCGCGGTCATGCCGATCACGTCGCACACATCCACCAGGTCGCCATTGGAAAAACCATGGCTCGGAACGGTCAGCACGACCGGGTCGGCCCGGGTCGCACCCGAAATCGCCTTGGGGTCGTCATAGGACAGGCCGCAATCCACGAAATAGGCGTCGGCGATGTCGTCGTCGCCATTGGCATCGAAATCGCGCACCAGATACTCGACGCAGCGGACATCCGCGCCGTCGATGGTCCGCGCCGCCACACCCCAGACCTGGTCATGGGTCTGGTCCGGCGCCGGGATCACCGCCACCGATTCCCAGCGTGCGGCACCACCCTGAAATTCGCCGCCGAGCGTGTGGCGCTGCCAGCCGATCACCTCATGCTCGCGGTTGTAGGTCATCCCCAGCAGGGTACCGTCGGCCCGGCACATCACCACCAGCCCATGGGGTTCCTGGGCGAAATCCATCTGCACGACCCCGCCCGCCGTGATGTGTTCCGACAGGATCGACAGATCGGGTGCCGCGAAATTGTCCCGCTCGAACAGGTAGGCCAGCTCGCGCAACTTGCGCGCCGTCGGCGACAGATAGAGGGTCACGTCACCCGCCGTCACCGGCTGGATGTCGGCGCTGCCATAGGTGTTGGCGCGCTTGAACTGGATGTTCGTCGGGGTGAGCGGCTCGTCCAGCGAGCTCGCCCGGACCGGCCAGGTGCCGCCCTGGGTGCCCAGCACCAGCGAGCGCTGGGACTGCAGCCACAGGATCGCATTCGCCTGATCGGCGCCGATCCGGTAGTTGAGCGCGGCATCGTCCTCGACCGCGCCGTCCGCGGTGGTCGGCGCCATGTTCTCGAAATCGCCGGACTTAGAGGTCCGGAACATCTGCGGGCTGTTCTTCTCGCCCGCCCAGCACAGGCGCTGCTCGTGGAACGTCACGCAGGCCGGATATCCCGTCGCCCGAAACTGCGATGCCGGCACCTGATCCACGGCCGGGCTTGCATTGGTCTCGCCCCACGCGCCCATGCGCCAGGCGGTCACGCCCGATGTGCCGCCGAAGTTCGACTTGATATCCACGGAAACCTGGGTGGAGCCGTTCACCGACACGATCACGCCCCAGCCCCAGGTCGAAGAATGCTTGATGCGAAGCGCACGCCCCACATCCGTCGATACGAAGATGTTCTCCTGGCACGTGACCGTGATCGCCTTACCGCTCGTCGCGGCCGGGGTCATCGTCTTGTCGGACGTGTTTTCGTCCAGATAGGGCCCGTCGATGAAAGACACCCGTTCCAGCGACCATTCATCGTCGCCATAGCGCAGCAGCTTGTGGGGCGGGTAATCGGGGTGTGCGATGTACAGCGTGTCGGCGGACTGGGCGATCTTCAGTCCGAAAACATCGGCCGCGGCATAGGGTGTCGCAAGTTCGACCGGCACCGAATCCAGCACCGCGACATTGTCGATCTGCACGGTCTTGCCCAGCGCGTGCGCGAAATGAATGTGGAAGTCATCCGCCGGCGGCCCCGACGAGGCGGGAAACGCCACCACATGATGCCCCGCCCCCACATTGCGGATGAGGTCGAACCCGCCCAGCGCGCCGGTGCTGACGCCGACCCGGTCTCCCGGAGACCCGATCACGTCGAACGACACCAGCGCATCGTTGACCGACGTGTTCGCGGCCGTAATCTGCTGGCTCGCCGCCGCCTCGTCCGCCCCGGATCCCACCAGGCTCAGGCGACCGTTCGTCACATCATGTGTAATCGATGCGCTACCGGTCGAATTGTTCGTCCAGCCCGTGATGTCCGACGTGAAGTCGCCATTGGTCACGGTCGCCCCGTTCATGTCCGGACCTGTCACTTGGCCCCCGTCGCGATAGAACCGGACATAGAAGTCGCCGAACTCCAGGATGTAGGCCTGCGCCTGGTTGAACCGGAACGGTGCGAGGCGCACCGGTTTCGTCGCGTCTTTCGTCTTGGCCACAAACCGCGTGCCCGGCCGCCGGGCAACGCCGCCATGGGGCTGGATGATGGCGTTGAGGAGCGTCCCCGCCCCGTTGTCGTAGCGCGCCAGGTCGCGCCTGCCATACAGGCGCGGGCTCAGTTCCCCGGCGGTGAAATTCGTCTGGGCCGGCTGCAGATCCACCATCAGATGCGCGCCTCGATCCAGCCATCCGCCGCCAGCATCCGGGCGGTGCCCTCCTGCCCGTCGGCCGAGCGCGCGGCACGCAACGTGTTGTCATAGAGCCGCGCCATGGCGTTGTGCAGCGAGGTGGATTTGCCGAGCGGCTCGGCCAGCTCCATCGCCACCCGCGCCGCCAGCGCATCGAGCGCCAGCGCGTCCCACAGCGCGTAGTCACTCACCCGCCGCAGATACAGAATCCGGATCGGGCTCGCGAGATCGGTCACGATCTGCCGGGCCTCGATCTGCCACGCCCCCCGCCCCACATCGGCCTCGCCTTCGACCGAGATCACCCGCAGGCAATAATTCGGATCACCCGGCAGGTCATAGGCGTTGGCAAACCCCCACAGGGGCGGCGTCACATGGGCCGTCAGTTCGGCCCGCACGAGCGCGAAGTTCCACGGATGGGCGCGCAGCACCACGTCGCGCTGGTCGGCGAAGATCGCCGACGCCAGCCGCGCGGCCTTCACGTCGTCGGCCAGGGTCGTGATGGTCGCCTCGCCGAGCTTAATCAGCCCCGCGTTGACGATTTCGACGTCGGTGGTCATGGGCAGTCTCCCGAAAAGATGCAGGCAAAGAAAACGGGGCGCCCCTCCAGACAGAAGAGCGCCCCGCAATTCACGGTAGAACGTGCCGCCGTCAGTCCATGACGTAAGCGAGATACCCGTCGAGGGTCGCGCCCGCCGGGACCGTCCCGTCATTGACCTGCGCGGTGATGACGACGCCGTCGAGGCTCGCGAACAGCTTGGTCTCGTCGCCGCCGAGCGTGCCGCCGGGCACGAACGCCCCCGCCGCCGACGCGTCGACCCCGTCATCGAGCCCGTTCGGGTCGGCCGCGACCGCGCCCGATCCGTCATCGGCGACATGGGCCTCCCAGCCCAGGTCGAGGGTGCGGCTCGCGCCCAGCGCCGAATGCGCCACCCGCGACAGGGGCAGGACCACCCGCACCTTTCCCTTGGGCAGGTTGACCAGCCGGGCGACCGAGCCGGCATCGCCGGCCGCCGCGCCTTGCGTGAAGTTGAACCGCGCAAACCGCAGCCGCCCATGGGCCTCATGGGTCGGGTTCTGGACCCGCGGCACCGCCAGCGTGTTGGCAAACTGGGTACTGTTTTCGGTTGTGATGGCCATTACAGATTACTCCTGGATGAGCCCCGTCCTTCGACAGGCTCAGGACGAGGCCGGATACGGAAGAACCCTCATGCTGAGCCTGTCGAAGCATGCGGGTTGCCCAATTCAGAGAAAGTCAGAACCCCCTTCGCATTCCCGACAAGACGCTATGCCGCGCTCGGCGGATCAGGGCGAAGGGCAAAGAAAAACCCATTCCCGACAAGACGCAGTGCCGCGTTCGGCGAGAGCAGGCAAAGGGCCTAAACCCCTTCTCATTCCCGACAAGACGCAGTGCCGCGTTCGGCGAGAGCAGGCGAAGGGCCTAAATCAAGACTCCACGCAGTCGATCTGCACGACCTTCTCTTCCTGCATCCGGGTCGCCCCGATATCCATGGAAGCGAAGACCTGCACCGCGTAGTTCTTGTTGGGCAGCGGGTCGATCTTGGCCGTGATGTCCTGGCCCAGGCCGAGCAACAGGCCCGACTTGGCCCAGGCGAAACACGAACGGGTGCTGCCGCTCTTGGGCAGCAACGTCCCGTCGGCGGCGTCCTCCAGGCGGATGAAGCGGAACCCGTAGAAGCCCTCGACCCCGCCCGACACCAGCACCTTCTGGGTGTTGTAATCGACCGACTTGACCTCGTTCGTGTCCATGAACTCGTCCTCCTGGGCCGAGGTCCAGGCCACATACAAATCGTCGCCGGGCATGATCGCGTTGTTGGCCTTGAACAGCTTCATGGCGGAACGCAATTTCGCCAGGGTGAAGCCCGCGCCGCCCGCGGCGATCTTCTGACCGGCCGGCAGGGTGACCGCGTTGGTCCCGGTCTCGCCGGTGTAGGCCGTGCCGAGCGCGGCCGTGGCGATCTCCCGGTCGATGGCCCGGTTCAGCGCTGCCGCAAAGGCCTGCGAATAGGCATTGGTCGGGTCGTTGAGGGTCCGGATCAGGTCCGGCACATCGACCAGGTCGGCCACCCGATAGGTCTTGGCGGCCACCGAGCGCCGCTTGTGGGGTGTCGACACATACTGGGTGTCGCCATGGCGTTCGGTCGCCTCGCTCGCGGCGACGGCGCCCACCTGATCGAAGAAGGCGCGCTTGGAACTGATCGCCTCCTCGCGCACGGCGCCGCGCATCTGGCTGCTCATCTGCTGCACCAGCATCTCGATGCCGCTTTTGTATTCCTGCCGGAAGGCAGTCGTGATCTCGACGGACATGTCCGTCCTCCTTTCGATTCGAAATGATGTAGGGGCGGGTTTCAAACCCGCCCGTCGGGTCTTCAGAGGATTCGAAAGGCTGCCCGTGTTTACGGACCCGTCTCGCAGTTTCACGCCCGCGTCGGGCGGCCCGGCTTTCGGGCGGGGCACCGGACCCGCGCATCACCGGCTTTTGCCGGGCGGCGGGCTGGCCGGATTTTTCTCTACACCGCGCGCAGCGCCCTCAGCGCGGCCACGTCCTCGGCGGCCCGCAGCGCCTTGGCCGGAATGCCGTTGGCCTCGGCGATCAGGCGCAGCCCGGCGTCGGGGTCAATCAGGTCGGTCACCTGCGGGTCGAGCGCCGCCATCGCTTGCGCGGCCTCCAGGGTGCGCAGCACCGCCTGGGCGTCGCCCGCCTTCTGGGCCCGGGCGATCGGCGAGACATGGTCCACGCGCAGCGGCACACCCGCCAGCATATCCGGCACCGGCGGCAACGCGCCGGTGCGCAACAGAATCCCGAACACCCGCTCGATCATCGGCTCCAGCAGCTCGGCCTGCTGGCGGCCCAGCATCGGGCCCAGCAGCCGTTGCATCTCCTGCACCAGCTGCAGCACCTGGGTCGCGGTCATCCGCGGGTCCTGGAACAGCTGCAGCAGGCTGTGATGGAACGCCGCGCGTACGGCCTCGCGGCGCTGTTCCATCATCTCCAGCCCGATATCGATCCGCGGCGCCGCGGGCAACGGCCGCAGCGGGTCCTGCGACAACGCCCCGGCGCGCACCACGTTGATCCCGCCCGGCTGGGTGCGCAGCGGCATGACCACGCCGTCATCGGCGATCAGCAGCGGCGGGTCGACCGCCTTCTGCGCGGCCTTGAGCGTCGTCTTGCTCATCTCGTTGAGCATCTTCTGGTCGGGCAGCGCGTTCCAGCCGGGCGCGCGGCCATAGATTTCGCCCGCATCCTTCGACCAGCGCGGCACCATGTAGGGCATCTCGTGATAGCCGCCCGCGGCCACCAGCGCGCGTTCGTCCAGGTTCACGTAATAGGACGCAAAGGCGAACGCGCTCAGGGGGCCGGATCGCGCCCCGCCGCTCTCCGGTCCGGAAACCGGTTTCACGCAATGCAGAAACGCGAAGCTGCGCTCTCCCTTGCCGGCCGCCAGCGCGGCGGCCACCGCCTTGCCCGCCGCCGGTCCCCAGGCCTGATGGGCCTGGCGCGCGGTGAACCGGAACCGGCGGAACACCGTGTCGGCCCGCCCCTCGGCATTCTCGGCGATGTGGATTTCGCCCAGCGGCCGGGCGGAAAACAATATCCCCCGTCCCGGCCGGTCGCCCACATACAGTGCGGCCGTGCCGAACGCCACCTGGTCGAGATAGACCTCGTGGATCTGCGGCGCGAAGTTTGCATCCGGCGCGTTGAAGGCGCCATACAGCGCGTCCTCGGCCTCGCCCAGCCACACCCGCACCGCCTCGTCCCGGGCCAGCGCGTCATCCTCGGGCCGCAAGGTGAACCAGCGCAGGGCCGGGTTGGTCAGGAACGAATGCAGCGCCGCGGCCAGCAGATCGGCGGCCTGCAGGCCGGTCGTGTCGTAGATGCGCGCCATGCGCTTGCGGCCGGGCGACGCCCCGGTCGCGAAGTCCCGGCGGCCCAGCAAATGATCGGCGATCTCCTGCCAGACGGACTGGAAGGGCGCACGCGCGGCGGCCACCTCCTCCCACTGGCGGAGGATGGTTTGTGTCGTCTCGGTCATGGATGAATTCCTTCAACTGCCCGGCGATCGGGCGTATCGTGCGGCATGGTTGAAAACCACGTCGTTTTGGTAACAATGCCTAAAAGCGGGACCATGTTTGTCCGCGAAAGCCTGCGCTTAACGGCCGGCCTTGAGCCTTTTCAGGTCTGCAACGTCGGGCCATTGTTCCAGCAGATTTCCGCCGACCGATTCTGGTCATTCGTGAACGAACCGCGCGCACAGTGCGGGCAGCACATGCCTCCGTCAGACTACAACGTCAGTCTACTCCTGCAAGCAGGCATCGATCGGGTCACGGTGCAGCTTCGCGACCCGCTCGACGCGCTCGTTTCCTGGTTCCATCACCTGTATCGACATAAGGCCGATGAACAAACCGTGGCTTGGCACCACCCTATGTTGGTCGCGCGAGGACTTTCCGTTCCCGATTTTTACGAACTCCCGCCCGAAGATGCGATGGACTCGCTAATCAGCACTTGGCTGCCTGCGCTGCGACGATGGGAGGCCGCCTGGGCGGCAGAGGCCCGCCTGAATGTTCAGTTCATTTACTACGAAGATATGACCCGCAACCCTGATGGGCACATCGGGAATATACTTTCGTTTCACGAGGTTCCCTGCAGCGAGGTCAAATTGGCCCCCAAAAGCCCAGCAACCCATTACCGCAAGGGCACGGTCGGAAGTCACAAAGAGGAAATGAGCATCTCGCAGATAGCGAAAGCACTAGGCGATTCGGCAGATCAGGACGCCGATAATTGATGTCGTTGCCGAAAAGTGGCGTTGCTTAATATGGGGAGACGCAATGTTGACGCCAGTTATACCCATGATTGCGTCGGTGTGACCGTTCGGGCGAACCCGGATGATGAACTACGAATACCTAGCCCCGAACTGACGCCCGGCAGGTTGTTGAGAGCGAGTGCTCGACGACTGGGCTATTGATCGTTTCGCTAGAGCGAAACCCCAATGATCTGGCGTGCGACACTCACGGTTGATCGATCTACCTAATACTAGGCAATGCAAAACGCTAGATCTGCTCGACATGCGAACTAATAAAAATCCGCTAGTTCAAGTCCGTTGAATACATCATCGTAACCTGAAGTATCGTGGCATTTGAAAGATCAGCTTCGGTAATTTGCGCTGCGCCGACGTTGTCGCCTTCCTCGATTATTTCAATCCGCGTGGTATTTGGTGCCGTTCGGCCGCTGATCTTGTAGTAGCCGCCGACCGTATCGATTTTTACGCCGCCGCTATTGATAAACGTGGCTGCCCCATTCAAACCAGCGACGTTGGATGTGGTGAATGGCAAATCCTTGATCGCGGCAACACCGGACATAGCGCCGTCTAAACTCGCGAGAGAGATATGACAATGCGCCCAAACGAGATTTCCGATCCTGATGTATCTGCCGACCTGTACGCCATAGGCATGAGTTCCATCAGTTCCTGTCGTGGTTCCAAGCCTCGGCGTCCAACTCCCCTCCTCATAGTCCGCTGACCCTCTGACCAGCCGGCTGATTGCCTTGATTCCCATCTAGGCGCCCTCCCCGAATGCGAAGTAGAGATCGGCCGTGTCCGCGTCGGTGATGCCCGAGACATGGGTGGCCCAGGCCGGCCGGGTCAGCGCCAGCATCGCGCCGGGCGGCACGGGAATGTCGGGGGCCGTCGCCCCGCCCATAGCGGCCACGTCGCCGGTGCCGAATGCGATGAACGCCAGGGTGGCGCTGTCGTTGTAGGCCAGCACCTGCGCGCCCGCGCCATAGCCGGGCAGTGCCACGCGGTCGCCCGCGCTCGTCGTGGCCTGGAGGTACACTCCCGCGGTCTGAATCTTGATCGGTGTGCTCATCTCGTCATGCTCCCAATAGCGTTTTCTTGGTGACCGGCGCGTCGCTCGTGAGGCCCGTGAGCCCGCGATTCCCGGTCAGGCCCCTGTCTCCGGTCAAGACCGTGGCCGACCGGCCGCGGGCGTTGCGCGCGGCGGCGAGCGCGCGCTTGCGGGCCGCCTCCACCGCCGGGTCGTCGCGCGCGGGGGCGGGCGGCGGCGGCGGCGGGGGTGGCGGCGGTCGTGAAAAAACGGCGCTCATGCTCGAATTCTCCTGTCTGGTGGGTGCGGTGATCGTCAGCCGGGCATTGCCCCGCGAACGGGTGAGTGCTTGGATCGGCCCATGATCTATCTGGCAAAACTCCTGGCGCTCCTGCAGCGCCTTTTCTATCCGCTCACGAACACGCCCGATCAGGCGCTCGCGGCCATGCGCAACGGCACGGTCGCGGGCTGGATCATGGTGGCGATGCATTTCCTGCTCGGCGCGGTGATCCTGATTCAGCTCTCGGGCGACCCGAGCGTGAACAGCGGCGACCGGCTCATCCCGGCGACGATCCAGCTCTTCTTCGCGTTGATCTATGCCGGCCTGGCCACGGCCAACTGGAAGGGGTCCCGCACGGCGGCGGGCGCCATCCTCGCCTTCGTGCTGTTCGACATGTTCGTCGTCACCTCGCGGGTCAACGGGTTCGACACGCAGGTGATCGTCCAGATGATCCCGTTGTTGCTGGCGATCGGCGGCGTGCGCGGCGCCTTCGCCTATGCACGCCTCGTAAAAGCGGGCGAGGTCTGATGCCCGTCACGCGCATCCCGGCACGGGTCATCGCGCGCCTCGGCATGATCGCCCTCCTGCTGATGGTCGCTGCGGCGCCCGCCGCGGCACAGGACTTCCGGGCCGGCTACAACGCCTATCAGCGCGGCGATTACGCGACCGCGTTCCGGGAATGGGAGCCGCTCGCGCAACAGGGTTACAAGCAGGCGCAAACCAATCTCGGCACGCTCTATAGCCATGCCAAAGGTGTGGAGCGCGATTACGGCAAGGCGGTCTACTGGTACCGGAAAGCTGCGGCCCAGGGCAGCGTCCGCGCCATGTACAATCTCGGCGTGGCCTATGAATATGGCCGCGGCGTCAACTGGAACGACAAGACCGCCCTCCTTTGGTATCGCCAGGCCGCCCAGCAGGGGGTGGTCGAAGCCATGAACGCCATGGCCTGGATCTATGCGACATCCCCCGACGCCAACGCGCGCGACGGACGCCAGGCGATCCGCTTGGCGCAGTCGGCGCTCAACCAGCACGAAGTATCCAAATATCTGGGCACCCTCGCCGCCGCCTATGCCGAGACCGGCGCATACGACAAGGCCATCGCCACGATCGAACGGGCCATCGAATCCCTGGACCGCGCGCTCCACGGCTCAAGTGCGGTGCGTACCCAGCACGACCTGTTCCTGCTCATACGAACCCAGGGCCGGACGGACGAAGCCTTCGCGTTGCTCGAACATCTCGAATTCTACCGCAGCGGCCAGCCCGTCCGTGACTAAACGGCCGCATCATCACACACCGCCGGAGACACCATCATGAGCGAAGACCTGACCCCCCACGCCAAACTGACCGTGCTGGGCGCCCGCAAGATCATTCGCGGCGCCACCGCCAGGGCCGAGGAGATCGGCCAGCCCCAATGCATCGCCGTGGTCGATGACGGCGGGCATCTGCTGGCCTTCATGCGCATGGACGGCGCGTTCGCCCTGTCCAACGACACGGCCATCGCCAAGGCCGTGACGGCGGCGATCTATCGCGAGCCGACGGGTGAGATCGCCGAGGGCCCCGACATCCGCCTCGCCATCGCCACCCAGGGCAAGCGCATTAACCTGCCCGGCGGCCTGCCGATCATCGTCGACGGCAAATGCGTCGGCGGTGTGGGGGTCGGCTCGGGCACCGGTGCGCAGGACCGGGTTTGCGCCAACGCCGGGCTCGCCATGCTCGACGGCGCGGAGACGTTCTGACGCCGGCGGCCAAGAACGCCGCCCTTGCGTTCAGGCGGCGGCCGAACTCGGATCCTTATGATTTCGCCGACCGACCCCGAACACGCTGTGGCTCGTATCATCCCGGTCGCCCAGCAAGTCGAGAAGTGAATCGGCGATCACGGTGCGAATCTGGTTCGGATTGGACCGCAATGTCCTGACAAGTTCGCGCGCATCCTGCCGGGTCAGCGAGCCGCCGAAACTGAAATCCACTTCTCCGGCCAGGTGAGCGAACGCCATCGAGAAGTTCGAGAACAGCCGCACGGACGCATCGCCGCCATATATTTTCTGGACCTTCTGATGCCGCGTGTCGGCGCGCAGGCTCTCGAACAAATCCTCGACCTCGCGCGGCGGCCCCTCGATCAGCTGCATGAACATGGTGCCGTCGAACAACAGAAATCCGGTGATTCTGCGCTCAAGGTTTTTGGCTCGCGCGGACACAAGAATTTTGTCGATATCGTTTTCCGACAGTTTCTTTGCCGGGAGGGATACGTATATGAGCTGCTTGATCACCCGAACCTCGTTGAAAACACTACAATTATTCGGATGTCAGGATTGCACCGGAACCTTGGCAAACGGTTAAAACGCCGATCGGTCCGACCTCGCCGCGGCACATACGGCGTCGTTCAGGGCCTCGCCCCCAGCGGGTCCCAGTCCATCCCCACCGTCGCGGGGAAATCCGGCACCGGCCCCGGCGGCGCGTAACCAACCGCGAACATCCGGAAGGCGTCCGCGCCATGTGACGCCCCATCGTGATGGGGCCGGTCCCGCCACACACCGCGCTTGTCGTCCCAGGCCCGGCGATACCCGTCCAGATGCCGCAGGCCCGTGTCGCAGCGCCCGGCGTCGAACCAGCAGCGCGCCAGCGCGTTGCGCACCGCCTGGATGTCCGTCCCCATCTCGGTCGTGCGCGGCACGGTGACGATCGGGCGCAGCCCCAGATCCTCCAGCATCCGCCGTCGCGACAGCCCGCTGCCCAGTTCGCGTACCTCCACGTCGTGGGGCAGGTAATGCTGGCCATACAAGTAGGGCCGGTCGCGCAGCGCCTGGACGTAGTGCGCCAGCCCCTCGCCTTCGTTTTCGTAATAGTCGATGAAGCGGTCCTCGCGTCCGGCCCGCTGGTGAAACCAGATCGCGTTCGTGTCGTTGATCCCCAGGTCCCAGAAGGTGTTGACCGGCAGGGCCGGGTCATGGGGCAGGCCGAGGATCCGCCCCTCGGCGCGGACCCGCGCCATCTCGCGGGCGTAATACGCGCCCGACACCGACCCGGCGAAGGCCTCGTCGGGGGTCGAGGGAAATTCGCGGCGCATGGCGTCTCCCTGCTGCATCGCCTTGCGGGCATACCAGGCCTTCTGGGCGTCGCGCAGATGGATTCCCGCGGCGTCCAGATCGGCGAAATACCGCGCCACGGGTTCGGGTATCGTCACCCCGCCGGGCGCCAGCGCGTATCCGGGCTGGCGCCACCAGGGAAAGAAGTGAAACCGGAAATCCAGCGCCGTCAGCGCCGTCCCCTCGGCGGCGCGATTGCGGGCGTTCGTGCAGAATTCATAGAAATCGCCCGCGCGGCCTTCCGCCGTGGATTCGATGAAGATGGCCTGCCCCGGATGCACGGTGTTGAGCGCGCCGGCCCGGATCTCCGCGGCCTTGTCCGGGTAGCGCGCGCAGATCTTCCCGTGTTCGGAAATATGCAGATACTGAAACGTGCCCGACCGCAGGCCGGTGCCGACCCGCAGGCGCGAGCCGTTGGCAAACGCCAGCTCGCGCGCGGA
>Ga0070726_10002857_pt1 | contig 15184 bp, 14 predicted proteins | sample tdAd471_FD_67275 | JGI IMG/M metagenome (GOLD analysis project Ga0070726, IMG submission 67275) | Marine sediment microbial communities from the Atlantic coast under amendment with organic carbon and nitrate - tdAd47.1 | ecosystem: Environmental > Aquatic > Marine > Coastal > Sediment | place...
ATTATGCTACGCGTTACCAACCGGCCTATCCATGACACGAGTGCACCCATTATGTTTCTGATGACAGCTTCAAGCCTGGGTGGCATCGCTTTTGTTGCGGGCTCGCTGTCGATTGCAGAACTGGGTTTCGCACTCGCTGCGGCATTCGGCGGCTTCATGCTGTGGAACTGGCCGCAACCGAGATACCGCTTCGGTGCCGCGGGCCTGCTCGCAGGGGGAATGTCTGTACTCGCGCTTGCCTTTCTGGTCCTGCTGCTCACCGATGTTTCGCCCTGGGCCCTGACACCGCTGGTATTGATCTTTTTCGCCGATTCACTCAGCCGCCGTCTACCCGCTGGCGCAGGCCTGTTGCGAAAAAGTCTGCAGCCAGTTTATCTCGTCCTGCTGGGGACAGTCCCCGGCGTACTGGCGGTGGTGTTCGTCTGGCTCACCCAGCAGTCGGATAGCCTCTACTACCAATAGGTCAGCACGAGTGTACAGCGGCTACTGGTAAGATCTCACCACGCTCGACTTCGCGGGGCTGGACCCGCGGGAAACGCTGGCCCTGTTGCCCGTCGCGGCGCTCGGGCGGCATGATCCCGATCTGCCACTGGCGCGGTGACGTCCGGTTCCAGCCGCCACGGCAATTTATCAGACGCAGCGCAACTGCATTCCTCCCTGCCTGAGCGAGTGTGTTAGCATAATCGGGTGTTCGCACATTCACACCGGTGTTACCCGGAAACTCTGGCCGTTTAAAAACACTCACTTGCACATGCCTTCGACAAATCAAGTACAGGACTTTGATCCTGCGACCCTCATGGAACGTGTGTGGACAGCCTTGCTCGAAGCATCACGCATGGCACGAGAAAATCTGCCTCGGAATTGCACCATGACCTACAGGCTCGATCGTAACGGCTCGCTGCAGCCGGCGGCGGCCAACGCCCCTGATGCGCTGCTGAGATGGCAGCCTGCAGAGGGCTGGATACCGCCTGCCCGCAAACTCCCAGCAGCGGCCTATGAGCTGTTGACGCTCTATCTGCCACTCTGTCATTCGCATGCCGATCACCCGGTCACAGTCGGACATCTCGGCCAGAGCCTCGATGGCTACATCGCGACCAGCACCGGTGATGCCTGTTATGTCACCGGGCCGGAAAATATCAAACATCTGCACAGAATGCGTGCCTTGTGCGACGCGGTAATCGTCGGTGCGGAGACCGTGGCAACCGACAACCCTCAACTGACGACACGCCTGGTACCGGGCAGCAATCCACTGAGGGTCGTTTTGGATCCCAGGCGCCGACTGAATTCGGATCATACGGTTTTTACCGATGGGCAGGCGCCCACGCTGCTGATCTGCGGAGCCGGACACAGCGCACCGCAAGCGGGCCGTGCCGGTAATGCACAGGTAGCGACAATCAGGGCATCCGGGGGACAACTTGCGCTCGATGAACTGCTCACCCTGCTTCAGAAACAGGGTTGCCACAGCGTCTTTATCGAAGGTGGCGGCACCACGGTCTCCGGCTTTCTTCAGGCCAGCCTGCTCGACCACTTACAGATTGCGGTCGCGCCGCTGCTCATTGGTGCCGGTCGTCCCGGAATACAGCTCCCGGCCTGTCAACGCCTGCAAGACTGTCTCAGACCCAGCCACAGGATCTATCGCATGGGCGAGGATATCCTATACGACTTCGATCTCGGCACCAGCCGGTAGCAGCATTACGGCGGCACGCGCTTTTCGCCCGGGTCTGTGCCGCGCATAGCCCTGGCAGATTTCTCACGGGAATTGCGGCCCTGGCGGGTCCCGGTGGCTGTTAAGTAGCGCACAGCCTATGATCCCTGCCCAGACGCGGGTGACCACCGCTGCCCAAACAACAGTAAGATCAGCGCCGGCAGGCTACCTGCCAGCACCACGCCGCCGTATAGCAGGGCGGTGAGCGCTCCCTGGGCGGCAGCCATGTCCAGCATCGGCCAGAGTCCTGCCGCAGTCAGCTCCCGCAGGCCCAGCCCGCCGACCGAAACAGGCACTATCATGGCATACAGCACAATGGGGATGGCGAGCAGCGCCACAGCAGGCTGTAACACATTTCCTGCGGCCCGTGCCGCCAGATAGAACGTCAACAGGTAGCTGACCACCACGGCCAGTGCGAGCAGAAGCTGAACACACAACACCCGCCCGGGCGTCCAGGCACGTCGGACGTCGGCAGCAAGCTGGCGCAGGATGGCGGCGGGCCGGCGGACCCCCAGGCCCAGTGCCAGTGATACCAGCGTGGACTGCGCCAGCACGACCAGCAGTCCGCCGGCAATCAGCAGCCACAGCGTACCCGGGAGATCGGCAAGCAGTTTACTGTTCAGGATCACCCCCGCAGCGAGCACGGCGGCGATGGCAAGCTGACCGGCGGCGCGTTCCAGCAGTATGGCATGCAAGGCTCCGCGGTAGCGTTCGCGCCCTGCGCCAGAGTGATCGCGCCCGTGCCGCCACACCCGTGCGGCATCGCCCGCCACCCCGGTAGGCAGCGTACTGTTCAGAAAGCTGGCCACATAGTATTCCGCCAGGGCCCTGCGAAACGGCAATGGAATCCCCAGACGCCTGGCGGTGTACCGCCATCGCCAGGCGGACAGGCACTGCATCGGCAGCGTCATAGCCAGGGCGGCCAGCAGCCAGAGCGGTTCTGTCTCCGGCAGCAGGGCCAGCAGATCAGCGCCTCCGGCCAGCTGCCAGGTGAGTACCAGCAATACCAGACTCGCCATGACCTGCAAGCTGTCAAGGAGCCGCCGTTGGTTCATGGCAGCCAACCCGCAACATCCATATGCCCCACGGTCAGCTGCAACCGGGCATTCTCGATCTGCACGTCACGGCGGCGGCTCCAGGCCTGCAGCTGCGGAATCTCGCCAGGCGCCATTTCGACAGCGGCGCCCAGCCAGCCGTGAACAAGCATCTTCTGAAGGGATGCCTCATGGGCTCCGATATGCCAGTCACTCGGTTCCGCCTGCATTTGGTAACCCAGCCCGGTAAACAGCTGCTGGGCGGTCCTCACGCATGCCGGCCCCAGTGCGGGACCAAAACCCTTGTCGGTGTGCTGATGCCGGTTGACCAGCTCACGTACCCGCCCATCGCTTGGATCAGCCGGATTGTTGCTGATACGCCCGTCATAGTTCAGCGCAAACAGCACGCCTGCCCCCAGCCGGCGGCAACACAAACCGAGCGCCTGGAGCCAGTGCAGCGACACCAGATCAAGCAATGCCGATGCCGTCACCAGCTGCACGTCGCCGCTCTCAAGTTTCTGCAGACCGTTTGCCAGATCCAGCACCCGGGTGCGGGCGCGGCATTCAAGCCCGGGCGCCCTGATCACCATCGCCTGGGTTCCTTCCGGGATAAAGTCGGCGTTAGTCGTGTTTGCCCATGCCGCCAGCCGATCAGGCAGCGCCTCGAGCAGGACGGGATCCTTGTCGATCAGCGTCCATTCCTGCTCACCGCCCAGACGCGGTGCGAGGTAGCGCAGGTTAGCCCCGGTCCCGCAAGCCAGATCGAGAACACGCAACGGTCGGCTGCCCCTGCGCCGGCGCGCCAGCGGCTCTGAAAAACGCGTAGACCGGGATGCCACATCGACGGGCTCTCGCAGATCAAGCCATGTCGGTGAGAACACCGTCATGGGCCGATGATCCGTTGGATTGCCTCAGCGAAACGCCTGCCGGCCTGCTCCCAGTCAGGCAGCGAAGCGCGCGCCGCGGCAGCACCCTGTGCCAGCCGACGCCGCAGCTCCGGCTCCTGTAGCAGGCGGGCCAGGGCTTCAGCCAGGGCACGACTGTCGCCCGGGGGCACCAGTACCCCGGCCCGGGCCGGTACCGTTTCCGGAATAGCACCGGCACACGTGCTGAGCACAGGTAATGCGTGGGCCAGGGCTTCAGCCAGTGCCATGCCGTAGCCCTCGTGATAGGAGGGCAGAATAAACAGATCGGACTGCTCATAGCAGCTGGAAAGGGTGGTCGAATCCACCTCCCCCAGCAGCCTGACCCGCTCCTCCAGACGCAACGTTCTGATCTGCTGGCGCAAGGCCGCCACTGTGGCGGGGCAACGTTGCAAGCTACCGACGCAGGTCAAGCGCCATGGCTGGTGTGCAAGCGTACCCAACGCCTCAATCAGGTCGGCGTGCCCCTTGCGGGCTGTCACGGTGGCGACACAGAGCAGCTCCAGTACCCCCCCGCCGGAACCGCGGGCGGCCGGGGCTGGATCCGTCCCGGGCTCCACCACGCCGATGCGCCGTCCCGTCACGGCCAGCGTCCCTGCCGTTGCGTGACTGGTGACAATGATGCCCCGTACCGCGCTCAGCGCACGGCGTTCCGCTCGCGCCAGGGCTGTCGCGGTCACTGCGCTCAGGCCGGTCTCCAGGGCCAGAGGATGATGCACCAATGCGACCAGGCGCAGGCGCTGCGCTTCACGCTCAATCAGCTCGGGCATGCCTCCCAGCGCCAGACCATCCACCAGCACCAGGCGGCGCGCGGGGATGGCGGCAAAAACCGCGCGCGCCTCCTCCAGAGCATCGGCTGTCGGCATTGGAAAGCTCGTCTGCAAGCGATGCACGGTCGTGCGCCAGCCGCGGGCAGCCAGTACCTCGAGCAGACGCCGATTGTAGATATAGCCGCCGGTCAATGTGGACAGATCGCCGGCTTGAATGAGATCCAGTGCCAGCACAGGCTATCCGGGAGGCTGGCTGCTCAGCTCGCCCTCGAAGGCCGCCCAGGCGATGTGTGACTCATGCAGGGTGACACGCATCGAAACCAGTCCCTGCGCAGAGCGTCCCAGTGCGCCGCTGTGAATCTGCTGCGCCATACGTTCGAAGATCTCGCGGGCGAGCACTTCGGTGGTGGTGTTTTTCCCCGCCAGACTCGCCTCCTTGTCCAGATTGCGGTAGTTGAACTCGGCGAGTACCGCGTGCAGCGCCGCGGCAGCCAGGCCAATATCCACGACCAGGCCGTCGACATCCAGCTCCGGGCGACGCAGTTCCAGATCCACGACGTATGTGGCACCGTGCAACTGCCGGGCCGGGCCGAACACTTCACCACGAAAACTGTGGGCAATCATGAAGTGATCACGCACGGTTACGCTGTACATGGCTTCTCCTCGCAATATTGTTGTTTATTGGTAGACGATACGATGACACAGGGTCTGCCCGGGCCTTGCGGACAGTTCGGACATGACGGCGGGCAGGTCGGCAAACACACTTTCGCCGGTGATCAGTGTATCGAGCAGATCATCGGCAAGCAGCTGCAGCACCAGCTGCATGCGCCGCCACGGGTCCCAGCGCGGACGCTGGGTAGTGGCAACCGCGCTGACCTGGGATGAGCGGATTGTCAGGCGCCGGGCGTGAAATTCCGCGCCGAGGGGTAGCGGCACCAGGCTGCTGCCATACCAGCTCAGCTCCGTCACCAATGCTTCGAAGGCGCCGATTTCAAGCGCTCGTTTTAAACCCTCCGCACTGCCGCTGGTATGGATGATTCGGTCCACTTCCGCCGACGCCTGTTGCGGCGTCGCGAACGCCACACCCAGTGCTGCGGCGACTTGCGCCCGATCGGGATTTACATCCACCAACTCGACGCTGCAGCCGGGTATCCGAGCTGCCAGCCAGGCTACCAGGCAGCCAAGCGTCCCTGCACCGATCACCGTGATGCGATCACCGATCTTTGCGCCGCTGTCCCACAGTCCGTTGACAGCCGTCTCCAGATTGGCGGCAAGAATCGCCCGCCCTGCCGGCACGGTTTCCGGCAGGGGGTGCACGGCGTCCGATGGCACCACATAGCGGTCCTGATGGGGATACAAACAAAAGACGGTCCGTCCGGCGAGTGCCGGCGGCCCTTGCTCGACAACACCGACACTGATGTAGCCGTACTTGACGGGCGCCGGAAACTCGCCCGCCTGAAACGGTGCCCGCATGCGCCCATACTCGCTGACTGGGACTTCGCCACGGAATACCAGCGCCTCGCTGCCCCGACTGATACCGCTGTAGAGGGTGCGAACCAGCACCTCCCCGGGACCGGGTGGCGACAGGATTTCCTCTCGCAAGGCGCCCTGACCGGGAGCTGTCACCCAGTAGGCGCGGGCGTAATCGATCGTCATCGGTTTTGTGTTTGCGCGTATTTGACGCTGAGTCTTTATCCTGGATACAACAGGGGTCGAACGGACTTCACCCATAGTGTAGCATCTCGGGTGTGTAGACGAAGCACGCTGCATCACCGCCATGAACAGCGCGAGACAGACATCCACGAGCCGGCTTGGCCCCTGCTCGAGTGCCCTCACCAACTGCCTGTTCGGACTGCTGTTCCTGTTCACGCTGGCCTGCGTGCTGCAGCAGCTGCTCGGGGTAAGTCTGCTTTTCCTGGCAGCGACCCTGGCAGCCTACCTGCTGGGTGCGGCGATCCTGCTGGCGTGCATACTCCGGTGGCCGACGTTACAGTGTTTCGGCACAGCCAATCAGGTCACGCTGACGCGCGCTGCTCTGGTCGCACTGCTGTTCGGCCTGTCGGTAGAAGTCGGCACAGCGGCCAATGCCTGGCTGGCCGTCGGAGCTGCCATGCTGGCAATTGCACTCGATGGCGTCGACGGCTGGCTTGCCCGCCACCGTGGCCTCAGCAGTGCGTTTGGCGCCCGCTTCGATATGGAGACTGATGCCTTGCTGATTCTGGCCCTGAGCCTGCTGGTCTGGCGGTTCGACAAGGCGGGCTACTGGGTGCTGCTCGCCGGCCTGCTGCGCTACCTGTTCAGCGCAGCAGGCCGCTGGCTCACCTGGCTGCGGCGCCCCCTGCCCCCGAGCCGAAGGCGCAAGACGGTATGTGTAATGCAGACGCTGATCCTCATCATCTGTCTGCTGCCGCTGGTGAGCAAACCCTGGAGCTGGATCCTGGCGGCGTGTGGGATACTGCTGCTGGTCTGGTCCTTTGCAGTCGATGTCATCTGGCTTGCCCGCCGGGCAAGGCCACAACCTGAGGAGGCAAGATCATGAACCGTACAATACCACTGCCGCAACGCGGCCTGCCGAAATCTCTGCCTGCGATGGCCTTGATCCTCAGCATCGCGCTGCTGACGCTCGCAGCGCGCGCCACACAGGCGGAATCGGCCCGCTACGAAATCGACCCCGAACACTTGAGCATTGGCTTTCTTGTCGACCACATCGGCTATGCCCGTACGCTGGGCATGTTTCGCAAGGCGAAAGGCTCTTTTAGCTTCGACGAGCAGAGCGGTGAACTCACGGCACTGATAGTCACGGTGGACACCGCCAGCGTTTTCTCCAACCACAAGAAACGCGACGAACACCTGCGCAGCGCTGATTTCCTCAACAGCAAGGAATTCCCGGAGATGGTTTTTACCGCCCCGAGTGCCCGTCGTACCGGCGAGACCAGCTTCCTCATTCCGGGGAAACTGGAGCTGCTGGGCAAGACCCTGCCTCTGACACTCGAGGCGACCTGGAACAAGAGCGCCGAATATCCCTTCGGCGGCGGTTTGCTGGGAGGAAAACCGTATGTCATGGGTGTGTCGGCGAAGGGGCGCCTCTTGCGCAGCAGCTATGGAATGAGCTACGCAGTGGACAACGGCTGGGTGGGTGACGAGGTGGAACTCATAATCGAATTCGAAGCCCGAAGGCAGTAGGATGCAGGCGGCTCGGCGCGGCGCCGACTGGGTCAAACTGGGTCTCGGATTATTCCTGCTCAATCTCGCACTCACGATTCAGAACATCTGGCCCACACCCTGGATCACCACACATAACAAATTCTCCTTCGAGATCGCCCTGTTGGTGCTGGTGTTGGCACTGTACGCCGAACTCAGACATCCCCCGCCGCGATGGCTGGTTGGCTGGCTGGCCGCTGGCCTCACCCTGCTCACCATCGGGCGCTACGTACAGGTCACCGCCCCGGCCCTTTACGGCCGCCCCATCAACCTCTACTGGGATGCCCAGCACCTGCCGCGGGTCGCCGCCATGCTGGCACAGGTTAGCCCGGCCTGGCTGGTGGCGCTGGTCTCAGTCGGCGCGATCGTGCTTATGAGTGGCGTGTTGCTCGGGCTTCGCTGGGCGCTTGGGTCGGTGTGGGCAGGCCTATCACGGCCGCGACCACGTCGCGTCATGGGCGCCCTGGCGGGAGCGCTGGTGGTGATCTACCTCGCTGCACCGGGCCTGAACCAGCACACCGGACGCTGGTTTTCGAAACCGGTAACGCCCGTCTATGCCCGCCAGGCCAACTTCCTGTGGTCGGCGCTGATCGGTGACGGGCAGGAAGAGACACCCTACTGCGCCACCTTGCCCGCCTCCGACCTGGCACGTTTGGCCGGTGCGGACGTTCTCCTGGTGTTCCTCGAATCCTATGGCGCCGTATCCTATGACAGACCGGCCTTCAAGGATGCGCTTGCCGCAAGCAGGAATCGCCTTGCAAGCGCCGTATCCCTGACCAAGCGCGCGGCCGTCTCCGCGTACATCGAGTCACCAACCTTCGGTGGTTCATCATGGCTGGCACACAGCAGCCTGCTCGCGGGCGTCGAAGTACGAGAGCCCCGCAGCTACCAGCTGCTGCTGACCCGGGAGTGCGACACCCTGGTAGACCGGTTTGCCCGGCATGGCTACCGCACCCTGGGTTTGATGCCGGGGTTGAGGCATCCGTGGCCGGAGGGTGACTTTTATGGCTTCGAGCGCATTCTCGACGAACGCACCCTCGATTACCGCGGCCCGGAATTCGGCTGGTGGCGAATACCGGACCAGTACGCACTTGCCAGGCTCGACCAGCTGGAAACCACAACGGCTCGACGTCAGCCGCTGTTCGTCTTCTATCCGACGATAAGCAGCCATATGCCCTTCCGACCCACGCCGCCGTACCAGTCCGACTGGGAGCGCATACTGACGCCACAGCCGTTTCAACCTTTGTTACTCAAGACCAGCCGGACGCAAACCCCCGACTGGACCAACCTGGGTTCGGCCTACACCGACGCGCTTGACTATGCCTTTAACTGGCTCGCCGGCTATCTGGAAAAGCACGCCACCTCGGACCTGGTCATTATTATGCTGGGTGACCACCAGCCACCCGCCAGTGTCAGTGGCGAGCGCGCACCCTGGGAAGTACCGGTTCACGTCATCACCCACCGCGCGGATATCCTCGAGACCTTGCGGGAAGCCGGGCTTCAACCCGGGCTCAAACCCGGGAGACCTGCGCTCGGCCAGATGCATGAACTCACGGCATTGCTGCTGCAGGCGTTCGGCAGCGGGCAGACATTGCACAGAGACACCTCGAAACCATTTGCTCTTTTATCCCGCCAGTCTGGCGTAGACATCCCCTGATCCGGCTGAATCCGGAAGTGTCATGAGGAACTCACAGATGGCAGCGGCGTCAAGCCAGGTCGCCGCAGCAAGACAATGGCTTTCACCCGGCGACCAGTTGTAACGGTAAGCGCCCAGGGATGACAGCCGCTCGATGCAGGCGATTGCCGCGTCACGTGCGGCGGGAAGGTACTCAAACGAAACTGCCGGAATGCTGCACGACAATCCCTCCAGTGCCTCAGCCTCAAACCCTTCGATATCGAGCTTTATGAAACCTGGCAGCCCAAAGCGATCGATCAGTGCCTGCAGAGTGGTCACTGTCACGACCGGTCCGTCTGACCAGCTCACACCACGAAATGCCGGACTGCGCACTACTTGCCTCGCCCATTTACTGGACAACGTGGTCACAGTCGGTGTCCGCTGGCTGATCAGCATCCGGGCAGTTCCCACGGAGTTTCCGACCGCCGCCTCTACCAGGCTCACATCGCTGTCGCGCCCGTAGAGAATCCGCAGGATACGGGCGAAGTCAGGCTGGGGTTCGACAGCAACGACCCGGGCACCCAGTCGTCGCCAGCAGCGAATGCGGTTACCCGCGTGCGCCCCGATGTCGAAACACAGCGAACCGGGCGTAACAAACGGCGCATAGAACCGCGCCATGCGCCTGGCCCTGAAGGGGATTCCGTAGTAGATGACGAGTGAGCGCAGAATTCCTGCCCATCGGTCCAAGTAATTCACAAGCGGCTAATCCGAAGAAGGTTAAAGACTGCATGAACCATGTTCTGTAAGCGGAAGTTGCTCCTTCGCGCCCGGCTAGGGACCTTCGTAGCCGGGTCAGCATACACCGATCCCTCAATCCTTTGCCAAACTAAAATTCAGGGGAAACGTGCGGTCAGGGAATAAATGCGGACCACAGGCTATAATCACAACTGGCGCAGGCTCTGACACAGGTGTGCCGCGCGTCTTGCAGGCGATCAGGCTGGCAACGGACGGGGTGCCACAGTGTTGCAGTGCCGGTCACACATAACGGATCATTAAGGATAAGCAGACTACCCTGTGCAGGAGGACCACCACCGATGTCTGACTCCATCAAGTACAATCTCGGCGAACAGGATATCCCCAAACACTGGTACAACATCGTGGCAGATTTGCCGTCGCCGCCGCCGGCGGTGCTGCACCCTGCTACCCGGCAACCGGTCGGCCCCGATGATCTGGCGCCGATTTTCCCGATGTCGGTGATCCAGCAGGAAGTCAGTCAGGAGCGTGAGATCGACATTCCCGAACCGGTGCGCCAGGTCTACCGCCAGTGGCGGCCGACGCCGCTGTACCGGGCGCGGCGCCTGGAGCAGGCGCTCGATACCCCGGCACGCATCTATTACAAGTATGAAGGCACCAGTCCCGCCGGCAGCCACAAACCTAATACTGCCATTCCGCAGGCTTTTTACAATAAACAGGAAGGGGTGCGACGCATCGCCACCGAGACCGGCGCGGGGCAGTGGGGTTCAGCACTCGCCATCGCCGGTGCCTTTTTCGGTGTGGAAGTCGAGGTGTTCATGGTCAAGGTGAGCTTCCAGCAGAAACCTTACCGGCGCACCTTCATGGAAAGTTTCGGTGCCAGGTGCATTGCCAGCCCCAGCGATCTCACCGCGTCCGGCCGCGCCATCCTCGAACAGCATCCGGACAGCACCGGCAGTCTGGGCATCGCCATCAGCGAAGCCGTGGAGAGCGTCGTGCAACGCGATGACAGCAAGTATGCGCTGGGCAGCGTGCTCAGCCACGTACTGCTGCACCAGACCGTGATCGGCCTGGAAGCAATGCGCCAGTTCGAATTCGCCGACGATTACCCTGACGTGGTAGTAGGTTGTACCGGTGGCGGCAGCAATTTCGCTGGCGTGGCTTTCCCGTTCCTGGGCGAGCGCCTGCGCAACGGTGGTGACATAGAGTTTATCGCCGTCGAACCTGCGGCCTGTCCGACCCTGACACGGGGTAAGTATGCCTATGACTTCGGCGATACAGCGCACCTGACCCCGCTGGTGAAAATGCACACCCTGGGTTCCACCTATATCCCCCCCGGTTTCCACGCCGGCGGCTTGCGCTACCACGGCATGGCGCCACTGCTCAGCCACATCACCGAACTCGGCTACATCAAGCCCCGCGCCTACCAGCAACTGACCTGCTTCGAGGCAGGCATGCAGTTCGCCAGGGCAGAGGGCATCCTGCCGGCGCCGGAAGCCAACCACGCCGTCAAGGGCGCCATCGACGAGGCACTCAGGTGCAAGGAAGAAGGTGTCAGCCGCTGCATATTGTTCAATCTGTGCGGTCACGGCCATTTCGACATGCAGGCCTACCGGGACTACATGGACGGCAAGCTGGTCGACCAGGAATACGAGGAATCCGAGATCGCAATGGCATTGGCCGGCCTGCCGTCGGTGGCCTAGCTGCGCGCAACAAGGCGTAAACCAACGCAGGCCCGACAACAAAGAGACCCACAGACAAATCTACCAGAGGCGTTGTGGCCAGCCAGCAGTACTGCCAAGCAATGCGCCTCCTGTCGGTGGCGAATTCGTAATTATCGCCAGAAAACGATAAGTCAGGCAATCTTGTTCCTGACCGTGATCTGCCCTACCCTGTTTACCTATGAAGGATCTGATCACGCTCCTCCTACACCTGCTGACCACTATTGCCAAACTCATCGGACCCGGTGGTGCACAGGCTGTTGTTGCCGACAGCCTTCTCATGAAGCCGCAACTTTTGAAGTGAGGTGTCTATATCTTCTGTACCCGGAAAACGTCTTTAGTTGAGTGAGGGATAGTCAGTGTAACCCCGCTCATCTCCGCCATAAAAGGTGTCCTGGTCATACTCCTCTAGCGGTGACTCCTTACGGAAACGCTCTGGTAAATCGGGATTGGAGATAAACATGCGACCGAATGTGACCAGATCACACAATCCCTCAACGATCCGTTGGCGTGCCTCTTCAGCAGAATAATTGCCATTCGCAATGTAGGCGCCTTTAAAATTTTGCCGTATCGCTTGAATGACCGATTCCGGGCGACCATCTGCTTCATTGCCCTGGAAAGAATCTTCAACGACTTCGATGAAGGCAATTCCAGAGTCGTTCAGTTTCTTTGCGAACGCGCCATAGGTCGCCACCGGATCATCGTCTTGCATATCATTAAAGGTTCCTGTCGGGGAAACCCGTATACCTGTTCTTTCACCACCCCATACGTCGACAACGGCATCAACCACCATCATGGGAAAGCGCAGACGGTTTTCGATCGAACCTCCATATTCATCATCGCGACGATTCGACTTGCTGCGGATAAACTGATCGAGTAAATACCCGTTAGCACCATGGATCTCAACTCCATCGAAACCGGCATGCTTGGCATTGCGGGCACCACGGCGGAATTGCTCGACAACTCCCGGGATCTCCTCACTGGAAAGTGCACGTGGCTCAAGTACCTCGACCAGGCCTGATTGGGCATCGATGAATGTTTGGGCCCCTTCGGGCTTGATTGCCGAAGGGGCAACAGGCAGCTGACCTTCAGGTTGCAATTCGGGGCGTGAAATTCGTCCTACGTGCCAAAGCTGGAGATAAATGCGACCTCCGGCATCGTGGACCGCTTTAGTCACCTTGCGCCACCCATCGACCTGTTCGTCGGAGTGAATACCCGGTGTAAACGCATAACCTTTGCCCTGTGGTGATACCTGTGTCGCCTCCGAAAAAATCAGTCCTGCACCGGCACGTTGTGTATAGTATGTTGCGTTGAGTTCCCATGGAACATCGCCTGGCTGTTTCGAGCGAGACCGTGTTAACGGCGCCATAAGCACGCGATTTGGCAAACGGAGATCCCCAAGCGTGAAGGGACGGTAGAGCGGATCTTGTTGTTCAGACATTTTGGACTCCTGTTCAGAATGATTGGCTAAGCCTTGTTGAATTACCTGGTTAGATATGTGATCACTTTTGCCGCTACCGCTTCAGAGCTTGCGGGGTTTTGACCCGTGATAATCAGACCGTCTTGCACAGCAAAGGCGTTCCAGTCTTCAGCCTTTTTATAATCAGCACCCTTTTTAAGCAATTCATCTTCCAGTACAAATGGTACGACCTTGGTAAGCCCCACCGCCTGCTCTTCACTGTTGCTAAACCCGGTGACTGCTCGACCTTTGACAATGGGATCACCGGCGCTGTTTTTCGCATTCAGGAAGGCGGCAGTTGCATGACAGACGGCGGCCACCGGCTTCTTTTGTTGCAGCAATTGTTCGATTAACTGGATAGAGGTTGCACTCCCGGATAAAAGACAGCATCGTAATCTTTATCTTCGCTTTCAGAATCAGACGGTTATTGGCTCAACAAGCCCGTGCCAGTTGGCAATTTTCCACTACAAATGCGGCAAAATGTGTCCTTCAATGGCATCGAGGTGTAACGAATGCATACTCTCCCAATCGATGCCCTTAGACGCGGTCGATGCCGATACCTGACAAACCACAGGACTATGCCGCGCGCCTCAAAGCAACGGCACTTCGTAATTCAAGATCGCTCGCCAGTCGCGCACATCATCGGCAAAGCGGCCATCCTGATCAACCCTTGCGTGACGCAGGCGCAACCACAGACCATCAACAACAGCGTTCGTCGGGCGGATGTCGCGGTCCCGGTCAAAGTAATAGCTGCGCGGTTTGACAGCCAGCCTGGTGTCGCGCCAGAACGGCGGCAGGGATTCGAGCCGCCGTTTGAGTCGGGGAAACAGGGACAATTTGAAAGGCGTTACATAGAAACCTTGAGTGACCAGGCCCTTTGCATCCTCCATAGTGTCCACGACAGGTTGTTCCTCGCGGACGTAGTCAGGGCCGGCGGCGAAACCCTGTGGTGAAAGCAGAAAAGCGCCCATACACCACGCCGCTATCCAGAGCCAGGATATCGGTATCATTCGGAAGCGCATTATCCGGTTTCTTTGACGCGACCCGCTGAAGCGCTTCAACCGCTTCAGCGATACGCTTCGGATGATCAGAAAAATAAGATAATGCTACCGGCAACGGTTAACAACACATTGGCGAAAGCGTAGGCGCCGGTATTACCCAGTGACGGCATGGAACTGTTTGCCGCTTTTGTCACCACGCTGAGGGATGCGCCGCTGGTCATCGATCCTGTAATACCGCCAAGCAGTAAAACCGGTCCCGCGCTGAGGAAAGTCTCTATAATGTCACCACCGGCCCGTAAACCCACACCCGCCATGAATAACAAAAGTCCAAACTCCATCAGTATCCAGCGCGCGGCATCCGGCATGCGTCCAAACGTGGGATGAATGCTGCGTAAGTAACCAATAGCGAGCCCGGAGGCGAGCAGGCCGCCAGCCGACCCCAGACCTATTGATAATTGACCCACCTTGATGGCCAGCATGCCCACGACTACACCCAGGACAATACCAAAAGCAAACGTGACCATGTCCGTTTCAGCGATTTCCCGCTCTACGTGCCCGAGTTCCTGGCCAAGCAGGTCAACGTTGTCTTGCGGGCCTACGACAGTGAGAATGTCACCCTTGCGTAACGCAAATTTGACGGTACGGGGTATTTCCATACGCATGCGTGTTACGCCCGTAATCAACACACCAAATTTTTCGGCGACACCCAGTTCCTGCAGAGATTTACCAACCGCTTTTTTATTGATAACGACTATCTGTGCCGTCTCGGTGAACGGCGCGGTGCTCATCTCCGGTCTTATCTCCTCGCCATGTTTGGCGATGATTTCGGTGAAATATTCAACCGGCGCAAGAATATGCAGCTCATCGCCCAGTTGAAGAAAGCCTTCCGGGTCTGGCTCGATAAATTCATCACCCCTTCTCAACCTGACGACCGAGGCTTTGTCCCAGTATTGCTCTCGCACTTGTCTGACGGGAATTTTTGTGAATGCTTCATCGGTGACC
>Ga0070726_10002862_pt1 | contig 15172 bp, 13 predicted proteins | sample tdAd471_FD_67275 | JGI IMG/M metagenome (GOLD analysis project Ga0070726, IMG submission 67275) | Marine sediment microbial communities from the Atlantic coast under amendment with organic carbon and nitrate - tdAd47.1 | ecosystem: Environmental > Aquatic > Marine > Coastal > Sediment | place...
TCGCGTTCCGTGGTCAACAGTCGGAGATGTCGTGGAGTACAACCAGCGGGTAGGTGAGCGGCTGCGCTCGATCAGACTCCAGCGTGGTATGTCGCTTCAGGATGTTCATCGTGTCACAGAGGGCGAATTCAAGGCGGCCGTCCTTGGCGCCTACGAGCGCGGCGAGCGTTCCGTGTCCCTTCCGCGCCTCCAGCGCTTGGCTTCGTACTACGAGGTTCCCGTCAACCAGCTGCTCCCTGACGACAACACCGTTGTTGCCCCATCGAATGGATCTGAGGGCGTCACGATCGATCTCACACGTGTGGAGGCCATAGAAGGCCTGACCGGTGAGGTCATCGACCGCTTCTTGAAGAAGATTCAGGTGCAAAGGCAGGACTTCAATGGTCGCGTCCTCACGATTCGCGGTTCGGATGTAGCGATGCTTGCGATGTTGCTCGATGTGACGGACGCCGAGCTTGTGACGCAGATCAAGCGCGGCGACTGAACCGCTTGGTACCCAACGGAACCCTGTCGTACAGGGTGCTCGGGGATATACTCCTGCCACGCTCGTCGAGCGATTCCGCATCTACCAGGAGACAGGAACCGTAGGTCTTGACCTATCCACCTGACACAGACTCACGGGTGCGCGTTCCGTCCAACCATTTGATGATCGAACTATTGGGCAATCGGGATGCGCACATCAAACGCGTTGAAGCCGCGTTCCCTGCGGCGCGCCTTGTTGCGCGTGGGAACGAAATCGACATCTCCGGCGATGACGGGGATGTCCCAATGGCTCAGACGGTGATCGAGGAGCTCCTCGTGCTGGTGCAGGAGGGTCAGTCGCTGGACGCCGACCGGGTCGATCGGGTCATTGCCATGGTCCGATCCGACGTTCCGAAACCGTCGGGTGTGTTCACCGATTCGATTGCTGTTGGTCGCGGCAAGGTCGTCCGAGCCAAGACGCTCGGACAGAAGGGGTACGTCGATTCGATCCGCGAGAACACGATGGTGTTCGGTATTGGGCCGGCAGGTACCGGAAAGACCTACCTGGCCATGGCATGTGCCGTCGAGGCTCTCGTAACTGGGGCAGTGCGGCGCATCATTCTCTCCCGCCCAGCTGTCGAGGCTGGGGAGCGTCTTGGGTTCCTCCCTGGAGACCTTGCGGCGAAGGTGGATCCGTATCTCAGGCCGCTGTACGACGCGCTCTACGAAATGCTCGGGCCGGACGAAACCCGTCGCCTGATGGATGAAGGCACCATCGAGATAGCACCTCTTGCCTACATGCGGGGACGGACCCTCAATGATGCGTTTGTTGTCCTCGATGAGGCTCAGAACACCACCCCGGAACAGATGAAGATGTTCCTGACGCGACTTGGCTTCAATTCGAAGATGATCGTTACGGGAGACGTGACACAGATGGACCTCGCTGACGGAAGGCCCTCGGGTCTTGCGGTGGTGCGACGGGTACTTCGCCGAGTCGACGGCGTCGGGTTTATCGAACTCACCGGTGACGACGTTGTTCGCCATCGCATCGTCGCTGCCATCGTCGATGCCTATGCCCGCTATGAGGCTGACCGCCGCTCATGAATGCATTTGTGGAACGAAACAAGACGGCCGTCAACATCGGGTTGCTCTTCATTACGGTCGTTCTAGCGTCGGTGATTCTGATTGTCGGGTACGAGCGAATCACGGAGGTCCCGCCTTCGATTGCGGTCGGAGAGCCGTCTCCTCAAGATTTCATTGCCAATCGCACCACGTCTGAGATCCCTGATGAGATCAAAACGGACGAGGCAAGGACGCTTGCCGAGAACAACGTCCCAGCTCCATACAACATCAATCAGACAACGTCACAGAACGTGATCAATGACATCAGCGTGTTCTTCTCCGACCTCGAGGATGTGGCCTTCCTACCTGCGCCGCTTCCGACAACGACGACAACGCTCGACATTACGACGACCACCGAGGGAGAAACGACGACCTCTTCGTCCTCAACCTCGTCGACGACGAGCCAGCCCCCTACGACGACCACAACCACCCTGCCTCGGCGCGACGCTCAGGATCAGGTCGATCGACTGATGGTTGATTACGCCATTCTCACAGAGGCAACAATCACTTCGTTCGTCAGCCTCCATGAGAAGGACCTCGACCGGGTTGCAGACGGAGAGGCATCGGTATTCCCCGACATGCAGATGACGGCGCTCGGTTGGGCGACGGAAGAACTCACGGCCGGGATCAGAGACAACAAACTCACCGAAGTACAGAACCGATACCTCAGCGCTGCGACGAGACCCCCGATATCGATTGTCGGAATCCCTGAGATAGATGTGCCAGAGACTTCCGATGCCCTTGGTTCGCTGGTAGCCCGAAGGTTGCAGGTCAACGAGGTCGTCGATGAAGCGCAATGGGCACTTGACCGATCCGCCGCGCGCAGTGCTGTTCCGGTGCAGACAACGCAGTACTCCATCGGCGACCCGATTGCCTTTGAGGGCGAGATTCTCACGACGGTTGAGGTCGCTGCGATCCAAGAGCTCAAGTTGTACGAGCCAGAGGTTCCGACGGGGGTCTCGCCGTGGGCGATGTTCTTTGTTTCTGCGATCAGCGTCATCCTGGCTGCCTTCCTGCTGTGGAGGATCGCTCCGAGCCACTTCGACCGGCCACGTGAAGTTGCGCTGCTCGCCATCATCATCATCTTGGCGTCGGTGGCGGCCCGTGTTCCGGAACTGGTGTCTTCGGTCGACAATCACGCGATCGGTTACATCATCCCTGCGGTCGCGATCGGTGTGATGGCCTCCATCCTCTTCGATCAACGAACAGCGCTGCTCATCGCATTGCCGATGGCAGGTTTCACGGCGATCGCTACTGGCGACATCGCGTTCACCGTCTACGCAGGCATCGCTGCCGCTGTTCCTGTTGCCTTCGTGTCGAGTGTCTCAACGCGCTCCCAGCTCAGGCTCTCGGTCCTTGGATCTGCAGCCGTCGTTGCACCGCTTGCCGCTGGACTTGAACTCCTGTTTGTACCTGGTGCGACGACGAGCAATGGGTTCGAAGCCATGGGCTGGGCACTTGCCGGAGCCATCATTGGCGGTTTCCTCGGTCAGGGTCTCGTGTCGTTCCTTGAGACCGCGTTCGGGGTGACGACGACGATGTCCCTGCTCGACCTGCTCGACCGAAACCACCCCGCGCTCCAGGTGCTCGAAGAGAAGGCTCCCGGAACGTTCAATCACTCGATGCTTGTCGGATCTTTGGCTGGCAAGGCTGCCAGAGCGGTCGATGCAGATCCTCTACTCGCCCAAGCGGCAGCGTGGTATCACGACCTCGGGAAGACGGAACACCCTCAGTACTTTGTGGAGAACCAACTCGGGTATAACCCACACGATGAGCTCGAACCTGCCGAGTCGGTTGCGATTATCAGACAGCATGTCCCCGACGGGCTAGATCTTGCGAAGCAATATCGGATTCCGGATGATGTTGCGAATGGAATCAGGATGCATCATGGAACGTCTCTGATCCGGTACTTCTATCACAAGGCGCTCACGCAGGATCCGGACGTGGATCCGGAGAGTTATCGACATCACGGACAGAAGCCGAAGAGCAAAGAGATGGCAATCGTGATGATCTCTGACGCAACCGAGGCTGCCGCAAGGGCATACGCACAGTCCGAACAGCCGACAGAGATCGGCCTCTCGAAACTCGTCGAGTCCGTCGTAGGGGAGAAGCTCGATGATGGTCAGTTCGACGAGTGTGCCCTGACCTTTGGCGAGCTGACTGTCATAAAGGCTGAAGTGGTTGCTGCACTCGCCGCCTACTACCACGCCAGAGTCGAATATCCCGATTTCCCAACCGGCGAACTCGCACCGGCATGAATATCGCTGTTCGCAAAGCCGAAGCTCACCACGTTGACGGCGATGGGATTGCCCGATTCGCCGCAGCCATACTCTCGGCGGAAGGACTCGATGACGAGACTGAGGTTGCGATCGCATTCATCACGAATGATGAGATCGCCGAGCTGAATGAAACGCATATGGGCAAGACCGGTCCGACCGACGTGCTGTCGTTCCCCATCGAAGACGGCACGCCAGGATCGCCCCCGCGACGTGCGCCCGACGGCCCACCGGTCGATCTTGGCGATATATTCATTGCTACTGATGTTGTTACCCAGCACGCCGAGCAGTTTCAGGTCGGGTTCGAAGATGAGCTCCACCTGATGGTGTGTCATGGGCTTCTTCACCTTCTCGGATGGGACCATCAGACCGATGTTGAGGCAGAGGCGATGGAGTCTCGCGAGGCGATGCACCTCGCTGCAGCAGGGCTGGTGCGTCGCTCGTGACTGATCTCGGGATCCTGGCTGGACTCGGAATTGCTGTGTTGTTCGTGTTGATTGCGGGCACCCTTCGAGCCGGTGGTGCCAGCTTGGTCAGGACGGCGCGAGCCGACGCCCTGCGTGCTGTCACAGAGGATGTCAATGGTGCGCTGAAGGTCGCCGTCCTTCTTGAGGACCGCAGCCGGCTTCAGCCGGCGCTCGGAACGGTGATTACTTTTCTGGTTGTCGTTGCGGTGATTCCGTTCACATGGGCTCTGACAGATGTCATGGCTGGATGGAGTCTGGGCGTTGCCCTCCTTGGTATGGCAGCGGCGATGTTGCTTGCCGTTGATGTCGTTCCCCGAGCGATTGGCAGGGCGAGACCAGGCGTGCTCGCGTATCGGCTTGCTTCTGCATTGACTATCGCGGTGCGATTCGGTGAGCTTGCCGGTGACTTGATTCCCGAGGTCGACGAGGCCGACGGGGCCGAAGAACAACATGCAAACGAAAAAGAGGAGCGCGAACTCATCCTGTCGATCCTTGAGTTCACCGACACGATTGTTCGCGAGGTCATGGTCCCGAGAACTGACATGGTCACCATTTCGGGGGAGGCGTCGACCGACGATGCCGTAGATCTGGTGCTTTCGTCTGGGCGCTCCCGCATACCCGTCATCGGCGACGGACTGGATCACGTCGTCGGCGTGCTGTATTCGAGAGACCTCCTTGAACTGTTCGACAAAGAGGCGTCTGCGAGACGAACCGACCAGGTGTGTCACGATCCGTATTTCGTGCCAGAGACCAAACAGATTTCTGAACTCCTCCGTGAGATGCAGGCCAATCAGCAGCACATGGCGATTGTCGTCGACGAATTCGGTGGGACGGCTGGCATTGTGACGATTGAGGACCTTGTCGAGGAGATTGTCGGAGAGATCGCAGACGAGTATGACCTTGAAGAACCGATGATCGTCGAGAGGGACGGTGGGTACGAGGTCGACGCGAGACTTGGTGTCGACGATCTCGCTGCGGTCGTAGGTACAGACCTCCCTTCGGACCAGTGGGACACGGTTGGTGGATTGGTACTTGAACTGGCAGGACGCGTCCCTGAAGAGGGCGAGACGTTTGATCACGACGGACTCACTTTCACACCGATTTCGGTCAAGGGTCGGCGAGTCGCAAAGGTCAGGGTGCACCGGTCGTGACCGAAGGAGAAACCCGATCAGGGTTCGTGTCGATCGTCGGTCGGCCGAACGTTGGAAAATCCACGCTGGTGAACGCGCTTGTTGGGGAGAAGATTGCCATCATCTCCCCTCGACCGCAGACCACACGCAACACCATTCGTGGCGTCTTGACGCTGCCAGATCGGGGCTGTCAGATCGTGTTGGTCGACACCCCAGGGATTCACAAACCGAAGACAACGCTCGGTGAACGCCTGAATCGCGTTGTGTATGGATCCCTTGCTGAAGCCGACGCCGTCTTGTTCGTGCTCGACGCCACCCAACCCATCGGCCCCGGCGACACATTGATCGCCGAGCGATTGCTCGAGGCCGGAACACCTGTTGTCCTCGTCCTCAACAAGGTCGACCGAGCCACACGGGAACAGATTGGAGTACAGCTCACCGCAGCTGGGGCGTGGGACTTCGCCGCCTATGTGCCCGTGTCTGCGCTCAAGCGCGATGGAATCGATCGGGTCATCGACGAGGTCGATAGTCGTCTCGAACCCGGCCCCTTCTTCTTTCCAACGGACGTGGTTACGGACCAGCCGGACAGGCTGCTCGCGGCGGAGCTGATCCGAGAGAAGTACCTCTCTCGGCTCCACGATGAGCTTCCCCATTCGCTCGCAGTCGTCGTCGACGATATGGAAACTCAGGAGAACGACGTCCTGAGGATCTCAGCGACCGCGTATGTCGAACGTGAATCGCAGAAGGGCATGGCTATCGGCAAGGGCGGAGCGATGGTTCGTGAAGTCGGGAAGTCCGCCCGCTACGACCTTGAACGACTCTTCGGTTCGAAGGTCTTCCTCGACCTCAATGTCAAAGTTGAGAAGGACTGGCAACGAACCGATGAGATGCTCGACCGCCTCGGCTTCTGATTGCAGCCCGGATGGAAGGTACGACACCGATGGACGATCTCCCAGCAGCCTTTGGCCACTACCTAGACATGTGGAATGAACGTGACGCCGATCGCGTCAGGTCTCATCTTGATGCCGCGGTGTCTGAGGACATGTTGTTCGTCGATCCCAGGGACCAACATGTGGGTCGGGATGCGTTGCACCAGAACGTCCGACGATTCCGGCGTGCGTTTCCGGATGCCGACCTCTCCATCAGAAGTGGGATTGATGGTCACAACAACCGATATCGCTATGAGTGGCGCATCGCCGTCGGCGACGTCGTTGTACTTGACGGTTTTGATGTCGCGACGGTCAATGACGACGGACAGATTGAGAGAGTCGATGGCTTCTTCGGTCCGCTTCCGGAGAAGCGTACGAGCGACTAGTCGTCTTCGAAGATCGCGTCGAAGGCTGCGGCAAGCGTTGTGTCCTTTGTCGTGAGCGCCGCCTCGGAGTGTGTCGACAGCACCGTGGTCACCTTGTTCCACCGAACGTCGATGTCGGGGTGGTGATCAGCAGCTTCCGCCGAAAAGGCGCACTCGGTTACGAAGGCGATTGCGGCGGGGAAGCCGTCGAACACGAACGTCCGTGAAATCTCTTCACCGTTGAGCGCCCACCCTGGGTGCTCGCGGACGAAGATGATTCGGTCGTCGTCGGAGAGTCGCATACGCAACCGTAGACCGACAGCGCTGATCTGCCAACCGCCTGTGGGAAACGTAGCCGCAGAGGCAGCAGCCGGTAACCTCTGTTCCATGGCCATCAGATCTGATCAGGGCATCGTGCTGCGTGGATATCCCTTTGGGGAATCGCATCGCGTCGTCGTGTTGCTCAGCCCGAATCATGGGAAGCTCAGAACGGTTGCCAAGGGTGTCCGAAAGACCAAGAGCCGGTTTGGCGGTCGACTTGAACCGATGACGCACGTCGATTTGGTGCTGTACGAGGGCAAGGAACTCGACACCATCACACAGGTGTCCGTCATCAACGGCTTCCCAAATGTTCGGAACGACCTCGATCGCGTCTTGGCTGCAGGAACGATGATTGAGGTCGTCGATGCCGTCGTTCAGGAGGACGATCCCTCGCTTCGGATGTTCCTCCTCCTCCAACGTGGACTCACAGTGCTGGACCACCATCCACCGCACCCCGACCTCGTTACCGCATTTCTGCTGAAGGCGGCAGACATCGTCGGCGTTGCTCCGGCCTTTGACACCTGTTCGGGCTGTGGAACGACGCAGAACCTCCGCCGGTTCAACTTCGCTGCCGGTGGGTCGGTCTGCGAAACCTGTCGATCACCGGGCTCCTACTCGCTACGAGCGGGGGTCGTGGAGTACCTCGCCCGAGTCTCAGCTTCGGACATTGCGGCGCTTCCGGAAGCCGATGACTCGATGTCCAAAGAGGCACTCGGCATCACGAAGCGCTTCATGGAATACCACCTCGAGCGCCGGATAGAAACGCTTGCGTCGCCGAATGTCTGAGCAGCGACCGCAGGCGCCTCCGACACATGTGGCAATCATCATGGATGGAAACGGTCGGTGGGCAAATGCCAGGGGGCTGCATCGAACTCAGGGACATGCCAATGGAGAGCCAGCCCTCTTCGATGTTGTCCATGGCGCCATCGACCTCGGGATCAAGTGGCTGACGGTCTACACCTTCTCTACCGAGAACTGGGCGAGAGATGCCCACGAGGTCGATTTCCTCATGCAGTTCAACGTCGATTTGCTTGAGCGGCGGAGGGACGAACTCAACGACCTCGGCGTGCGCGTGCTGTTTGCCGGTGACAAGACCGACCCGAGGATTCCTTCGGTGTTGCTAGACCGGATGCGGTCGGCCGAAGACCTCACGGCCGAGAACACCACGATGACGATGGTGTTCGCCTTCAATTACGGCGGTCGGCGTGAAGTCATCGACGCGGTTCGCGCGATCGCCGCTGAGGTTGCAGATGGCTCGCTCGATGCATCTACGGTCGACGAGGACACCATCAGAGCACGGCTCTATGTGCCGGACATGCCGGACCCTGACGTCGTGATTCGCACAAGCGGGGAGCAGCGAACCTCGAACTTCCTCCTGTGGGAGACTGCGTACGCCGAGTACGTCTTCACACCGGTCCTATGGCCAGATTTCGATCGGGTCGAGCTTGCCAGGTGCATCGATGAATATCAGGCGAGGGAACGCCGATTCGGCGGAGCCGAGGATGAGTCCTTGGCAGAAAACGACGGGTAGCATCCGACCACTCGGCAGCCAGCCGAGCAACGAAGGGACCGCCATGCCAGCCGATTTCGACACCATTGTCAGCCTCGCAAAGAAGCGCGGATTCGTCTTCCAGTCTTCAGAGATCTATGGCGGACTTCGGAGTGCGTACGACTATGGGCCGCTTGGTGTTGAGGTCCTTCGCAACGTCAAGGAACAGTGGTGGCGCTCGATGGTCCAGATGCGCGACGACGTGGTCGGACTCGATTCCGCGATTCTGCAGTCACCTGAGGTTTGGGTAGCGTCTGGGCACGTTTCCTCGTTCTCCGATCCTCTCGTTGAGTGCAAGAACTGCAACGCCCGTCACAGACTCGACAAGCTTGCTGATGCGAACACCTGTCCGACGTGCGGGAACTCGGGCACTTTCACTGAGCCCAAAGAGTTCAACCTGATGTTCAAGACCCATATGGGTCCAGTCGAGGGGGAGGGCAATCAGATCTACCTTCGGCCAGAAACGGCACAGGGGATCTTCATCAACTTTGAGAACGTCCGCAGAACCGCACGGATGAAGCTTCCGTTTGGCATTGCCCAGATCGGCAAATCATTCCGCAATGAGATCACACCTGGTCAGTTCGTCTTTAGGACGCGAGAGTTCGAGCAGATGGAGATGGAGTACTTCGTCCATCCAAACGACGCCGCTGACAAGTTCCAAGAGTGGGTCGAGACCCGGCATGCGTGGTACATGGACCTCGGAATGACACCAGAGAACTTGCGGCTGCGGGAGCATGACCAGGAGGAGCTAGCGCACTATGCGGCAGGCACCTACGACGTCGAGTACCTCTTCCCGTGGGGGTGGGACGAACTAGAGGGCATTGCCAATCGCACTGACTTTGACCTCAAGGCACACATTGAGCGTTCGGGAGAGGACCTGACGTTCTTTGATCAGGAGTCAAACGAACGATTCGTGCCGTTTGTCATCGAACCGGCGGGTGGGGCGACCCGAACGACGTTTGCGTTTCTCATTGATGCCTACACCGAAGAAGAGGTCAACGGTGAGTCCCGTGTGGTGCTCAAGCTCGACCCACGGCTCTCGCCGGTCAAGGTTGCGGTCCTGCCGCTATCGAAGAAGCCAGATCTTGTCGAGACGACACAACGCGTGGCGAACTCGATTCGTGGCCGGTGGCAGATCGAGGTAGACGTGACGCAAAGCATCGGCCGTAGGTACCGCCGTCAAGACGAGATTGGCACGCCGTACTGTGTGACGGTCGACTTTGATTCGCTCGAAGATGGGCAGGTCACCGTTCGAGATCGCGACACCATGCAACAGGACCGGATCAGCATTGACCGACTCGAGGACTATCTCGCGGACCGTTTGCCGAGGTAGGTCCCGGCGTCTGACCGGTCATCACCGTCTACTCTCACACCATGGCCTACGCGCGCGACGATATTGATCTAGTTCGGGACAAAACCGACCTTGTTGACCTCGCGTCCGAGATCACCAAGGTCAAGCGGTCGGGTCGATCGACGATGGCTGTATGCCCGTTCCACTCGGAGAAGACACCGTCGCTCTCAATCGATGGTGCCAGGGGGTTGTATCACTGCTTCGGTTGCGGCAAGTCCGGAGACGTATACCGCTGGGTGCAGGAGACGCAGGCTGTTGATTTCGCCGGTGCGGTCGAGTTCCTGGCGAGACGGGCCGGGGTGACGTTGAAGGTCGATCCCGAGGCAGCCAAGCGCCGGAACCGCCGGGAACGGCTTGTTGAGGCCACAGAGCTGGCAGTTTCGTTCTATGCCGAGAGGCTCAAGACGGCGCCTGACGCAGGATCTGCGCGGAGCTACCTCCGTGGCCGTGGGTACGACGGCGAGGTCGTCGATCAATTCGGTCTCGGCTATTCACCCGATGAGTGGGATGAGCTTGTGAAGCATCTCAGGGACAGCGGGGTCAGGGACGACGTCATGGTCACGGCTGGGCTTGCACAAAAGAGCCGCACCAACAGTCTGATCGATCGGTTCAGGGGAAGAGTCATGTTTCCGGTCTATGACCTTCGAGGTGACCCGGTCGGGTTCGGTGCCAGGATTCTGGACGGAGATGGACCGAAGTACCTCAACAGCGCAGAGTCCCCGATCTACCACAAGTCTCGTCTGTTGTACGGTCTGAACTGGTCCAAATCCGAGATAGTCCGGCGGGGACAGTCGGTGGTTGTCGAGGGATATACAGACGTCATTGCGATGCACATCGCCGGGATGCCGATCGCCGTGGCGACCTGTGGGACAGCACTTGTCGAGGGTCACCTTGACCTCCTCCGCCGGTTTTCCGAGCGCGTTGTTCTTGCCTTCGACGCCGACGAGGCCGGAGCTGGAGCGGCATTGCGTGGGTTCGAACGTTCGGTTCCAGGAGATCTCGACCTCAGGGTCGCGACGCTGCCAGAAGGCAAGGACCCAGCCGACGTTGTCGCAGACGGTGGCACTGAGGCTCTCGAGGAGGCGATTGCCGTCTCCGTTCCATTGCTTTCCTTCAGAATCGAGAATGAACTCGGCAAGTACGACCTGTCGGAGCCCGAGGCGAGAACTCGAGCTATCAGAGCAGTTGCGTCGGTCATTGCTCTCCACCCCGACTCTGTTGCCCGCCATGAATACGGTGTCATGGTCAGCCGAAGGACCGGCGTCGACACGAAGTTCGTTGATCAGGCGATTCGGACGGCGCTTCGTTCCGATCGCAAGCCGTCCTCAGAGTCAGCACCGCCGGATGTGGATGCAGAAGACATCACGGTTTCGAAGCCGCGTACGGCGACCTATCCAACCGAGATCGAACTCCTGAGGGCCATGCTCGCGAACGACGTGCGGTTGAAGACCCTGGAACTCGACACGGGGCTCTTCACGAACGACGACACCGTCGCCGCCTTCGGCATCGTCCAAACCCTGCTCGAGGGCCTCGACCCTGGAACGTCTCCCGATCTCGGTGCCGGCATCGGATCAGACGATTCGGCGGTTGCGGCTCTTCTGCGACGGACGGCTCTGGATGACACGCCGGTGGCCGATCCCGCGGAACTTGTATCGCGGCTCCAGGTGTCTGGCGTCGAGGATCAGATCGCCTCCACCCGTGCATCCCTCCAGAACATCGACAAAGACGCCGATGAACAGGGGTATTCGGAACTCTGGGCGCGCCTGATAGCGTTGGAACAGAAACGCAGAACGTTGAGGAGTAGCGATTGACAGATGTCGTAGACGAGGTACTTGAGAAGCTCTCGGTCAGGGGCCGTCAGCGCGGGTTCCTCATGGTCGCTGAACTCCATCAGGAGCTTGAGGAAGTCGAGGCGCCGGTCGAGGCGTTTGAACAGACCTACCTCGCGCTTCAAACCAGCGGAATCGACATCCGCGAAGAGTCAGAAGATGCGCTCTCTGACACGGCGATGTCAGGCGATGAACTCGTCCATGTGTCGGATCCGGTGAGGATGTACCTGCAGGAGATTGGTCGCTACCCACTTCTCGACGCCCAGCAAGAGGTCGAACTTGCCATGCAGGTCGAGACTGGGCTCAAGGCGCGGGAACAGCTCGATGCTGGTGGTGTCACAGACCCTGCAGCGAAAGTGCTCCTGCAGCGACAGGTCAGGCTTGCGGATCGGGCGAAAGCCCGCCTTGCCGAGTCGAATCTTCGATTGGTCGTGTCCATCGCAAAGAAGTATGTCGGGCGCGGGCTGAGCCTCCTTGACCTCATTCAGGAGGGCAACCTCGGTCTCATCCGAGCGGTTGAGAAGTTCGACTACCGCAAGGGCTTCAAGTTCTCCACATACGCCACTTGGTGGATTCGTCAGGCCGTGACACGTGCGCTAGCCGATCAGGCTCGGACCATCCGTGTACCGGTACACATGGTCGAGACGATCAACAAGCTTGCGATGGCGCAGCGACTCCTGCATCAGGACCTTGGTCGCGAGCCGACGATTGCAGAGATCGCAAAGGAGCTCGATATTGAGTCACGCAAGGTGACCGAGCTCCGCAGGATCGCCCAGGACCCGGTATCGCTCGAAACGCCGCTCGGTGAAGAGGATGATGCAACTATCGGAGATGTTGTTCCGGATCTCGGTGCGGATGTACCGGTCGAGGAAGCCGCGTTCAAACTCCTGCAGGAGTATCTCCTCCTCGCGCTTGAGGCGCTTGGCGAGCGCGAGCGGCAGGTGTTGATCATGCGGTTCGGTCTCGACGATGGAAATGTTCGGACGCTTGAGCAGGTCGGGAACCACTTCGATGTCACCCGTGAGCGAATCAGGCAGATTGAGAACAAAGCCCTCGCCAAGCTGCGCCAGCCTGCAAAGGCAAAGCAGTTGGACGGCTACCTGGAGTCTGGCTGACTCTGAGCAGTCTTGGTGCGTACCGCATCGGCGGCTTTTACGAGGCCGTCGCCCGCCATTCCCCTTGGTCTCCGTGTGGTCCGTTCGGCGACCTCGGTCGCCGTCTTCACTGACTCATTTGATCTCACACGAGCCATGGCAGCCATGATCTGGTCATACCGCTTGGTCCCAGCTTTGGCGCCGAGGATGTAGCCGACCGCGAGACCGATGATGAGGCCTGTTCTGAATTTCATATGCGATTGTCCCACACGCTCGGCGCCTCGTGTCAACTGGACCGCTGCGCGACGGCCCAGGACTCGACGATGTCGGGGAGAACGGCGAGCGGAACCGATCCGTGTCGCAGAATCTCGGTGTGGAAGGCTGCGAGATCGAAGTCAGCCCCGAGCACAGCCGTAGCGTCCTCCCTCAGCCTGAGTATTTCGAGCATCCCGACGAGATACGCTGGCGCTTGACCGGGCCAAATGATGTACCTGTCGACCTCCGCCCCTGCGTTGTCCTCAGGAAACCCGAGGTCGGTGAGGTATGTGATCGCCTCGCCGCGTGACCATCCAACGTTGTGAATTCCAGTGTCAACGACCATTCGCGCAGCCCGAAGGAGTTCCATTCGGAGGCGGCCGACATTTCCGTTCGGATCGTCCTCGTAGAGGCCAGCCTCGTATGCAAGGCGTTCGGCGTACAAACCCCAACCCTCGGCGAAACCGTTGAAGGTCACCGCTCGTTGCAGCAACGGAAGGTGATCTGACTCCCTTTGGATGGCGAGTTGAAGATGGTGACCCGGGATTGCTTCGTGAAAGTTGGTGGTGTGAAAGGTCTGCAGCGGAAAAGCCGTGCCGCCGAGACTGAGGTAGTACAGACCTGGTCGGGATCCGTCGATTGGAGGAGCGCTGTAATAGGCACCGGACCCTCCTTCACGCCCAGGGCGCGGTCTAACCACGCTGACGGCCGTTGCAGGGAAAACCTCGAACATGTGGGCGAACGCTGATGTCGATGAGGCAATGTGGTCCTCGGTTGCGGCGAGCATGGCGCTCCGGTCCTCATCTGTTGTCAACGGCGTCGACCCTCCGTCGTCGATCGCTTGGTTGACTGCCTCGGCAAAGCCCAGTTCAGGCACGTCGTAGCCAAGGTTGATCAGGGCATCCGTGATCTCGACGGTGAGTCGATCGATGTGGAGAAGACCCATCTCGTGGACCTCCTCGGGGGAGAGGTCGATGCTCAAGTGGTGTCGGAGTGCGGCCTGATACCACGCCTTGCCGTCCGGAAGATTGAGGACGCCGGGTGCGGCCTCGGATCGCGGCTCGATGGCATTCACGGCTGTGAGCAGGCGCTCGTAGCCGGGGATGACGCTATCGCCTACGGCCTGGGTCGCACGTGTCTCGAAACTCTCAATGTCATCGTCGTTGATACTGCCGAGGCCCCGAAGCCTTGCCAATAGGTCGGTTACGAGAGCATGACCATTGGCAGGTTGCAGCACGTTGTTGATCTGCCATTGTGCAATGTTCTTGCCCGTGGCTGTCGGGACGAAACCGAGGCTGGTCGAGCGCTCGGTCGACTCCGCTATTTGCTGCATTTGGACGGCGGATGCCGCCAACCGGTCGATGTACGCCTCTGCGTCAGATGTGTCAGCAATCTGGTGGACATCGGCCATGAACTCAGGAAACCATGCATGGTGACCGGTGATGTAGTTGGTGGCATATGGATGGTCTCTGTAGCGGTCGAGAGCCACGACGTCCTCGAGATACCAGCGCACCGTCGATGCCGTCACCCGCTCATCGGGGGTCAGGGCATCGACGTCAACGGTGTCGAGCGATGCAAGTCCCGAGCTCGCAATGTGAACACGTTCGTCCAGGGTGCTAGGGGATAGGTCGTTGAGTTTGCTCTCGGCTCCACCGAGGATGTGCCCCGCGCCGAGGTCGGAGATCCACTGCGGTTCGAGCATGAGGAGCGACGCAGCCAGTTGCCCGACGAATCGCTGGAAGTCAGCCGAATCCACTGGCTCCACCTGTGCGAGGGCCATCGTGGTTGTAGTCACGGGTTCAGGGATCGGTTCCGGTGCGGCATTCGGCGTACACGCGCTCGCCGCGAGAGCGCACACCACGGTCACGATTCCAACTCGGATTCCCACCATGCCTCCGGCGGTGCTTTGGTTCACTAGAGGAGAGCCTCCGGCGAGCCGTCCACGCGACACTGTCATATCGATTGAAGACCCGCTTTGGTATCCTCCGCGCCGTTCACCGGCCGGTGAACCGTTTTCCGGGG
>Ga0070726_10002863_pt1 | contig 15172 bp, 14 predicted proteins | sample tdAd471_FD_67275 | JGI IMG/M metagenome (GOLD analysis project Ga0070726, IMG submission 67275) | Marine sediment microbial communities from the Atlantic coast under amendment with organic carbon and nitrate - tdAd47.1 | ecosystem: Environmental > Aquatic > Marine > Coastal > Sediment | place...
CCACCGCCGCCGAGTCCGCGATCCGCGATACCGACTTTGCAGCGGAGACCGCGGCCCTGACCCGCAACCAGATCCTGAGCCAGTCGGCCACGTCTGTGTTGTCTCAGGCCAACGCGCAGCCCCAGTCCGCTCTGGCGCTGCTCGGCTAAGCCCGACGGACGGACAGACCGAGTCCCCGAGGTTTCGGGGACGCCCGATAAAAACCTTACCGCTTTGGTTCAATCGACCAAAGCGGTTTTTGTTTTGGGCGGCGGTTTGTCTTATCGGACTTCGGTCCGCGAGGGTGTGGAAGACCTCCGATACCACACTTCGTCGTAGGAACTCCAACATCCACATCGGAGGCACATCCACCATGAGCCGCATCAACACCAACGTCATGTCGCTGATCGGTCAGCGCGTGCTCGGCGCGAACAACAGCATGCTGGGCACATCACTCGAACGCCTTTCCACCGGCCTGCGAATCAATCGAGGCAAGGACGACCCGGCGGGGCTCATCGCGTCGCAGAACCTGCGGGCCGAGATGAAAGGTCTCGATCAGGCGATCAAGAACGCCGAACGCGCCGACCAGGTGGTGAACATCACCGAGGGCGGTCTCGGCGAGATCGGGTCGCTGCTGAACGAACTGCAGGCGCTGGTGACGCAGAGCGCGAACGACGGCGGCCTGTCCGACGAAGAGAAGGAAGCGAACCAGCTGCAGATCGATTCGATCCTGCAGACGATCGACCGGATCGCGGGTGCGACGGCGTTTCAGGGCAAGAAGCTCCTCAACGGGAATCTCGACTACCAGACCACCAACATCTCCGACGAGATCGGCGCGTTCAGCGTGAACGGCGCGAAGCTGGGGTTTGGTGAGACTCGGGATGTTGACGTGCTCGTCACGGCATCGGCCCAGGTTGCGGGCATGTTCCTGGAGTTCGGTGGGGCCGGAATCGACCTCGGCGAAGCGAGCGGGCCCGGCACGGCTGCTCCCAACTCGCAGTTCGTGATCGAGGTCTCCGGCAACGAGGGTGCACGCCAGTTGTCCTTCAGCTCCGGTACGACGCTGAACAACATCGCCGCGTCGATCAACAGCTTCTCGGCGGTGACGGGCGTCCGGGCGGTGGTGTCGGGCACTGGTGTGCGTCTGGAATCGACTTCGTACGGTTCGGAAGAGTTCGTCTCGCTCGAAGTCATTGATGACGGCGGCATCGACACGGGCGCAACGATCGGCGTGTACGACCTCGACTCCGGGAACACGCAGGTTTCGGACTCCGGCAGCCGCGTGACGTTCGCGTCGCTGGACAACGGCAAGACGGACTACGGCCAAGACGTTCAGGCGACGATCAACGGTATCACGGCGACGACGTCCGGCACGCGTGTCGCGATCAATACGGACTTCCTCGATGTTTCCATCGACCTGAACTACGACCTGTCCGGCGGTGGTTCCGGCGCTGCACAACTGGGCGCCATCAGCGCGATGCGTATTCTCGGCGGCGGCGCGGACTTCCAGCTCGCTTCGCGCGTGGACATCGCGGGCAAGGTTTCGCTTGGCGTTTCGAATGTCGCGGCCCGAGAGCTCGGACGCACCACGATCACCGACGGTTCCGGCGCGACGACGTACCTGCTCTCCGACATGGGAGGCGGCAGGGATCTGAACGTCATGAACGGCGACCTCACAGCGGCGCAGCGGGTTGTCGATTCGGCGATCCGCGAGGTGAGTTCGCTGCGCGGGCGTCTGGGCGCGTTTCAGCAGAACGTCATCGGAGCGTCGATCCGATCGATCGGTGTCTCGCTCGAGAACACCACGGCTGCCGAGTCGATCATCCGTGACACGGACTTCGCGGAAGAGACCGCGGAGCTGACGAGGTCGCAGATCCTGGTCACATCGGCGACGCAGATCCTCGGGATCGCCAACCAGCAGCCGCAGTCGGCGCTCCAGCTGCTCGGCTGACGCTGAACCTCGCGCTCGATAGTCGAGCGCGTCACATCGAACGTCCGGTCTGTGGAGCCGGGCCTACGACGGGAAGGCGATCCTTTGGGGTCGCCTTTCTTTTCAGTTGAGCTGAAGGAACGAGTTGGCGTAGGCGAGCAGCGCGATCCCGATCATGACGGCGCAGAAGGTGTGTGCCCCGCGATCCTTGCTGAAGGCCGCGAAGGTGCCGAAGCAGGCGATGGCGCCCACCATGCCGATGAAGCCGATGAGCAGGGCGGTCCCGGTGCCGCTGCCGTCGCCGACGAACTCGGGCGCGCTGGCCGCGAACAGCAAGGCGATGAAACCGGGTGCGATGAGCAGGATCGCGGGGAAACGCTGGCGCTCGGCCGGCTGGTCCGCGTCCGAGTTCTCGACGTCCCGCGGGTCCGGGGTGGGGCGCGAGGTGCGTTTGGTGGGCCGGACGGCGGGGGCGTTGGCGTTGCGCGGCGGGCCGCTGGGCGGCTGCGACCCGAGGAACGTGATGCGCTGGCCATCTGGCAGGCGACGCTTGGATGGATCGGGCGTATCTGCCATCAACGCATTCCGGGTGGGGCGAGGTTGCGTCAGCCGATCACGCGATCGGTGGGCGCGAGGCGGCTATCGACCTTCGACTTCCATTCGTCATAGCCGGCGCGTCCCATGAGCCCGAAGGTCGCGAGTTTGCCGGTTTCGACCGCCGGCTGATCGTAGGCGTCGATACCGAGCATCCGCCCGGCGTACGCGGTGGCGATCTGCCAGAGGTTGATGAATTCGCCGACTTCGGAGGCCTGGATGCCGGAAGACGACCCTTCGAACTTCAGGGTGAAGTTGGGGCGCTGGGACTCGACGAGGGCATATTCGGTGGCCCTTTTCTCCGCGTTGAGCAGGTGCGTGAACGACTTGCCCTCAAGGTAGGTCAGGGCTTCGACGCCGAGGCCGGTGGGGATGCTGAAATCGCCTCCCCACGCGGTATGGGCCGGCTCGCCGAAGTTCTCGACCTCCATGAAGCCGATGACCTTGTCGTTCGGCCCCTCGCGATAGAGCTGGACCTGGGAGTGCTGGTCGGTTGTGCCGAGCGCTTTGATCGGGGTGAAGCCGGCGAAGCGACCGTCCTTGCCCGAGGCGTCGTGGCGTTTGCCGAGCGACTCGGCCCAGAGCTGACGGAACCAGTCGGCGAGCAGGTAGAACTGGTTGGCGTAGGGCATCAGGACATGGTTTGGCTTGGGCGATACGACACCCCGACCCTCGCCGAGTTCGACCAGAAGCGTCGCGAGCATGGCGGCGGGGTTGGCGTCCAGGTCGGGCGAGGAGCAGCGTTCGTCCATCCGCGCAGCACCGTCGAGGAGCGAGTCGATGTCGATACCGGCCATGGCGGCTGAGAACAGCCCGACGGGGGACAGGACGCTGAATCGGCCTCCGACGCCTTCGGGCACGGGCAGGGTGGTGTAGCCGTTCTCATCGCAGATGCTTCGCATCGTGCCGGACTTGGGGTCGGTGATGGCGACGATCTGCTCGGCGTGGCGGTCCTTGCCGCGGCGCTCGATGAGCAGAGAGCGGATGGTCATGAACTGGGAGGCGGTTTCCGCGGTCTCGCCGGACTTCGAAATGACGTTGAAGAGCGTGCGATCGAGTGCAGGATCGTTCTCCATGACGAAGTTGAGCACGGAGAAGAGGTAATTCGGGTCCACATTGTCTACGACGAACACGCGCGGCAGGTCGCTGCGGTGTTCGGCGGGGAGCAGGTTGTGGGTGGGCGGGTTGAGGGCGGACTGCAGGGCGATGTTGCCGAGCGCGGAGCCGCCGATGCCGAGCACGACGAGGTTGTCGATGCGTCCCTCGTAGCGGTCGACCACCTTGCGGATGGCATCAACATGGGCGGTGCGGGCCGGGTCGAACGGGAGGCCACGCCAGCGTTCCCAGCCGGTGTTGCGGGTTCGCTCGAGCGATTCCGTGATCTCTCGGGCCTTGGCGGCGAGCGGGGATCCGTCGTCGAGCAGGGCCGGGTCAAGTCCGTGGGAGCCGACGCGATCGGAGAGGCAGTTGGCGTAGTCGAGTTTCAGCATGGCGTGCAGGGTACGCCCCCCGCCCTGCGCCCGGTAGGGGGGCGCCGCTCCTCGGCGGGCGAAATTCCGGGGTTTCGAGGGGGCCGACGACGCTTCGTCAGTGCCCGCGTTAGCATGCGTAGTCCGTCTCCTCGAGCGTGTGCCGGGAGCGATTTGCTCCGATCCGAGCCGTTGAACTTCTCAAGGACTCTCGCGATGGTCCATCCGTGGCATGAGGTGACCCCGGCGGTCGATGGAGAGCCCCTGCCGGGGCATTTTCGCGCGATCGTTGAGATCCCGAAGGGGTCGTCGAACAAGTACGAACTCGACAAGAAGAGCGGGATGCTCCGCCTCGATCGGGTGCTGAGCTCGGCGGTCTACTACCCCGCGAACTACGGGTTCGTGCCGCAGACGCTGGCCGAGGACGACGACCCGCTCGATGTGCTGGTGTTTTCGACAGAACTGATTCCGGCACTATGCATTTGCGATGCCAGGCCGGTGGGCGTGATGACGATGATCGACGAGGGCCAGCCGGACCACAAGATCGTCGCGGTGCTCAAGAACGACCCGGTTTACTCGGATTATCAGAAAGCCAGCGACTTCCCGAAACACACCTTCAAGATGCTCAAACGGTTCCTGGAGGATTACAAGCAGCTCGAAGGCAAGGGCGTCGAGGTGGATGACATCCTTCCGGCGGAGGTCGCGCACGCCACGATCGAAGACGCGTTGCACCGGTACTCCCAGAAGCGCCAGCACGGGTCGATTCTGGGCCTGCACGCCTGATCCCGATTCACGAAGAGGTCCGAGATGCTCCCCGAGATCGACCGAATCCTGATCAGCCGCGACGAGATCAACGAGCGCGTCAGTGCCATGGGCAAGCAGCTCTCGGCGGACCTCTCCGAGGCCGTCCGAGAGGACGGACACGACCCCCTGGCGCACCCTGACCGGGTGGTGATGGTCCCGATCCTGACGGGGGCGATGGTGTTCGCGGCCGACCTTATCCGGGCGATGCCCATGAAACTGTCGCTGCGTCTGGTCACGGTCAGCAGCTATCCCGGCCAATCGACGGAGTCGAAGGGGGCGGCGATGCGGAGCGCCCTGCCTCCGGACCTGGCCGACCGCCATGTGGTTCTGATCGACGACATCCTCGATACCGGTTCGACCCTGCGCCTGGTAAGCGACCTGGTGAGCGAGCAGTCGCCGGCGAGCATCCGCACGTGTGTCCTGCTGGACAAGCCGGACCGGCGGACCCACGATGTTGCGTGCGATTACCGCGGATTTTCGATCCCCGACGAGTTCGTCGTCGGCTACGGATTGGACTACGACGGCTTCTACCGGAACCTCCCGGACATCGTGGCTCTCAAGCCAGACGCATTCGCCTGAAGACCAAATCTCGGTAAATGGGCGGATGGGTCTGGAAATCGACCCGGCTCTCCGGAGATACTGTGGTTTCGGCGTCTGAAGGGCATCCGAGGGGATGCCCGCCGAGGCTCATCTGGAATCTGGAGGCCCTGTGCTCTTCCGCTCGCTGCTCTGTGCTGTCATCTCCGTCGTCCTCGTGTCCGCTTCGTTCGCGGCTCCCCAACCGAAACAGGCGTCGATTGAAGCCTCCGCCGATCAGGCGACGGTGTCAGCCCTGAACGGCGTGACCGTGTTCCTCCGCGACGGACGCGAGTTCACGGGTCGCCTGCTTGAGGAGACGCCTCACAAAATCACGATTGAGACGACGATCTCGGGGATCACGGTCGAGATGACGTTCGGCGCGAACGAGGTCCAGTCAATCGAGCGATACGAAGACACCCCCGAACGACCTCGCCAGCCCGAGCGCGAGCAGGAAGCGTCTGAGGAGGCCGAGGGCGGCTGGGTGCGGGTTCCCGCGCACGGCACGATCGGTGTCGAGCTCACGAAGAACTTCTTCGAGACCTGCGTCGAGAAGGCGTCAAACGCGAACGCGGAAGTGATCATCTTCGAGCTCAAATCGCCGGGCGGCTACCTCTACAGCCTGGATGAGATCTACGAGGGCTTACAGAAGGCCGGTGAGGACATCCGCATCATCTTCTACGTGGACGACGAGTGCTTCTCCGCGGCGGCGCTGTTGTGCATTACGTCCGATGCGTTCTTTGTGGGCCCGAACGCCTCGTTCGGCTCGGCGGTGGTGATTCAGGACAACGACAAGGGCGGCGTTGACGCGGTCAACGCGAAGTACGCCTCGGCGCAAGCCTCGATCTGGCGGACGCGCGCCGAGCGCCGGGGGCGTCCGGGGCTTCTGGTCAACGCGATGATGCTGGTCGATACGGAAATCTGGGCGGATAAGTCGCAGTCGCCCTGGAGACTCTTTACATCCCGCCCCGGCGGTGACAGCCGTGCCGAACTCGTCGTCGGCGACCGCGCGATCCTTTCCATGACCGCGAACGAAGCTGTTTCGCTCGGCGCGGCGGACGACGCACGCGACAACTTCGACCATCTCCTGCGCGAACTCGATCTGGAGAACCCGGAGCGTGAAGCGGTCAGCGGCGAGAGCCAGGCGAGGACGATCATCCGGACTCAGCAGCGCCGGATCAACGACCTCGACGGCCGGATCGAGTTCATCAACGAGGTGATCGACCGCATCAACGAGGGGATCGAAGACGAGTCGATCACGGTCGACTCGTTCCGTCGCGATCTGATCCGGGTGCGCTCGACGCTCGACCGCGTGCGGCGCGAGATGGAGCAAACCGACTATGTCCGCTTCCACTGCCTCCTGAACGGCCTGACCTACGAGGTGATCGACGAGTACAAGCAGTCCATCGACGAGGCGCTGCGCATGCTGCGCTGATCCGCGCGGCTCACTGCTCCTGGTCTGACACTTCGACGGCGTTGCCCGACTCGGGGTCGTAGCGGTAGGTCTTGCCGGGTTCCTCGTTCTTGCAGGCCTTGTGGGTGCCGTCGCAGAACGGGAAGTTCTTCGTCAGCCCGCAGCCGCAGACGAACACGGGCTTGTCCTGCGGATCGATTCGGACCGGGCCGGTGGCTTCGAAACGGACGATTCGTGGCATGGTTCAGGCCTCCTCGGAAGTCATGAATCGAGTCCCGAGGGTATCGGATCCGGGCGGACGCGGTCACGCGGGCGATTCGACTTCGCGAACAACTTCTCGCAGGGTTTCGAGCCCGGCGGACTGATCGCCGGTCTGCAGGTAGCCGCGCGAGACGACACGGTGCCCACAGACCGGTTCGATGTTCTCGAGGACGTCTTCGGGGATGCAGAAATCGCGTCCGGACAGGACCGCCCTGGCGCGCGCCGCCTGCGCGAGCGCGAGCGTGCCGCGCGGCGACAGGCCGATGCGGAGGTCCTTGTGTTCGCGCGTCGCGTTGGCGAGGCGGATGATGTACTGCACGATCTCGTCGGCGATGCGGACGTGGTCGGTCAGGTGCTGCAGGCGGATGACGTCCTGGTGGTCCATGACCGGGACAAGTTCGATCAGGCGAGATTCCGATGGGCGCTGGTTGAGCACCTGTGCTTCGGCCTCCGGCGAGGGGTAGCCGAGACTGATCCGCATGAGAAAGCGGTCGAGCTGGTTCTCCGGGAGCAAATAGGTCCCCTCGAACTCGAAGGGGTTCTGGGTCGCGACCACCATGAACGGCTGGTCGAGGCGGATCACTCGCCCGTCCACTGAGACCGTGGCCTCCTGCATGGATTCGAGCAGGGCCGACTGGGTACGGGGCGTGGTTCGATTGATCTCGTCGGCGAGCAGGATGTTCGCGAAGATCGGGCCGCGCTTGAACTGGAACTCGCCGGACTTCGAGTCGTAGACGGAGACGCCGAGGACATCGGCGGGGAGCATGTCCGGCGTGAGCTGGACGCGGCTGAAGCTGCAGTCGAGGGAGCGGGCGAGCGCGGTTGCCAGCACGGTCTTGCCGACGCCCGGCACATCCTCGATCAGCACGTGGCCCCGGGCCAGCAGGCAGACGATCAGGCGATCGATCGCGTCGACGTTGCCAATGTAGACCTGCCGGATGTTCTCGCGGAGGCGTTCGATGCGTTCCCGGGCTTCATCGGCCGTGAGGTCGGGCTCCCCGAGAGTCTCGGCTCGGGTGGGCTCGGGCTGGTCGGTTTGGATGCCGGTCATGCGTTGTCCTGGGTCCGAATCGTGAGGATGCGAGCGGTGCATGGTCGTCTCCGCGTAAACTTTTAGCCAGTGATACGCTCAGAAGACGAGTCCCGATCCGATGAAGTCGCCGTTTCCGGTGATTCTTCCGCAGATTCTGGGAATTCGCTGCGTGATGGCAGCGCTCGCGTGGACCAGTCGCTGCGTGGATCACTGCCGTGCTTCGTCTGCGGGTACGAATTGAAGGGCCTCTCGATCCGGTCGGTCTGCCCGGAGTGTGGCACGGCGGTGCGAGGCACGATTCTCTATCGGGTCGATCCGCGTGCGGACGAGTTCAAGCCGATCCGCTGGCCTCTGGTCACGGCGTGGGGGATCCGTTTCTGGGGTACCGGGGCGGCGACCGCGGCGATCGCGCTCTGGGTTCTGCGTCTGAGCGAGGTCAGCGGCTTCACCGGTCGCCGATCGGGCGCGGACTCGATTTGGTCGGTGCTTTCTGTGGTCGCAATCCTCGGCAGCGCCCTGGGTGCGTCCATGATGATCCGCCCGCACCGATGGACGGCGTCGGCCAAGTCGATCCTCGCGGCGATCGGGGTCGGGTGGTACGCGATCGTGATCATGGGCATGCTCATCGTGATCCGGTCAGACATCGACAAAGTCCCGGCCTACGGACACGAGCGTTCGCTCGACGCGATGCGCGAGATTGGACGCATGGTCTTCGGCGTCGGCGTGCTCGGGGTGCTTTTGTGCATGCGCCCGATCGCTCGCGAACTGGTCAAGCGATCGCTGGCGCTTCGGACCGGGCGGGTCGACCGCCAGACGATTCTCGCGATGAGCGCGGTCGTGGGAGTCGGCATCCTCGGCGACGCGATCCGCTGGGCCGTTGCCACCGACCTGTTCGGGGCCGGTGGGGGCGTGCTGGACTTCATCGGTCGTCTTCTGGTGGTGCTCAGTTCGATGCTGCTCACGCTGGGGCTCGTCAGCGCGGCGGTGGACTCATGGCGGATCAGCAATGCCATCCTGACCCCCAGCCCATCGCTGTCGGACATCTTCGGCGAGGCGGAGCCTGCCACTTCGGCAGCCGGAAGCACGCCGCAGGCCGGCCTGTCAGAGGACGGCGGGCCGGCGGAGCCGTCGTTTCAGGCGTAAATCACTATATGGCAGCGATTTAAGCGTCGGGTCGTGTTGGCATCGCGGTTGTAGTTGTTCTGCGGAGGCGATCGTGCGCGACACGCGCATCGCCCTTCGAACCGCACCATCGCCCGCACGCGGGCACAAAATCACCCGTCTCGGGCGACGCCACGTCGCCCACCTGAGCCCTGGAGAAAAGCAGACATGGCAGTGAAAGACCTCACCTTCGAGACCGATGCCCGTCAGGCCCTGCAGGCCGGCGTCGAGAAACTCGCCAAGGCCGTGAAATCGACCCTCGGCCCTCGCGGGCGCAACGGCGTCATCGACAAGTCCTGGGGCGGCCCGACCGTCACCAAGGACGGCGTGACCGTCGCCGAGGAGATCGAACTCCGCGACAAGGCCGAGAACATGGGCGTGATGCTCGTGAAGGAGGCCGCCAGCAAAACCTCCGACGATGCCGGCGACGGCACCACGACCGCGACCGTGCTCGCGGAAGCGCTCTTCACCGCGGGTCTGAAGTTCATCGCTTCGGGCGTCGATGCCAACGCGCTCGTTCGCGGCATGAAGCGGGGCGTCGAGATCGCCTCGAAGGAAATAACATCGATCGCCCGCCCGATCGACGGCAAGAAGGACATCCAGAGCGTCGCGACCATCTCGGCGAACAACGACCCCGAGATCGGCAAAATCCTCGCCGACGCCTTCGAGAAGGTCGGCAAGGACGGCGTCATCACCGTCGAAGAAGGCAAGTCGCTCGACACCGACATCGACGTCGTCGAGGGCATGCAGTTCGATCGTGGCTACCTGTCGCCGAACTTCGTCACCAACCCCGACGAGATGAAGGCCGAACTCGAGAAGTGCCTCGTGCTCATCCACGAGGACAAGATCGACAGCATCCAGACGCTCGTGCCGCTGCTCGAGAAGGTCATGGGCGCGAAGAAGCCCATCCTGATCATCGCCGAGGACATCACCGGCGAGGCGCTCAGCACGCTGGTCATCAACAAGCTGCGCGGCACGCTGCAGGTTGCCGCCGTCAAGGCGCCGGGCTACGGCGATCGTCGCAAGGCCATGCTCCAGGACATCGCCGTCCTCACGGGCGCCAAGCCGGTCATGAAGGACCTCGGCATCAAGCTGGACTCGGTCTCACTGGCCGACCTCGGCATGGCCAAGAAGATCGAGATCACCGGCGACACGACGACCATCCTCAACGGCGCGGGCGACTCGAAGGAGATCCAGGCCCGCGTCGAGCAGATCCGTCGTGAGATCGAGGCGGCTTCCAGCGACTACGACCGCGAGAAGCTGCAGGAACGCCTCGCCAAGCTTTCCGGCGGCGTGGCCCAGATCAACGTGGGCGCCGCTTCCGAAGCCGAGCTCAAGGAGAAGAAGGCCCGCGTCGAAGACGCGCTGCACGCGACCCGCGCTGCCATCGCCGAGGGCATCGTCCCCGGTGGCGGCGTGAGCTTCGTCCACGCCAAGAAGAAGATCGAGTCGAACCGCGACTGGAAGTCGGTCTTCGGAAAGAAAACCGAGGTCTCGGCCGATGACATCGGTCATTCCAAGTACGACTACGCGGCCGGCTTCGAGGTCGTCCGTCAGGCGCTCTCGGTTCCGCTGGAGACGATCGCCGACAACGCCGGTGCCAAGGGCCGGGTCGTCGTCGCCAAGGTCACCGAGGGCGACGAGAAGATCGGCACCACCTTCGGCTTCAACGCGCTGACCCTTGAATACGGCGACATGGTCGACATGGGCGTGCTCACCCCCGCCAAGGTCGATCGTTCGGCGCTGCAGAACGCCGCGTCGGTCGCGACGATCCTGCTCACCGCCGACTGCATCATCACCGAGAAGCCCAAGGACGATGACGACGACCACGGCCACGGCGGCGGTGCCGGCGGCATGGACCCCATGGGCGGCATGGGCGGCATGGGCGGCATGGGTGGAATGGGCGGTATGGGAGGCATGGGCTTCTGAGCCCGCGCTGATCGCACCAGCCACCGCACGGAGCACGCATGTCCCACGCACGATCCATCGATCTTGGTCGCGAAGACGAACTCGTTCCCTGGAGCGAGTGGTTCCGTCGCGCCGCGACCTCGATGGAGCAGGTGCTCAGGGCATTGCCGGCGCCCGAGCCAAAGCCCGATCAGCCCGGCACACCCCGCTGGGTGTTTCGGGTCACGCTCATCGATGGTCGGGAGTTCGCCATCACGCAGGTCTCGACGCACATCAGTCGCGGACGGTGCTTCCTCGGTGAGAACCGCTGGGACGTCGGCCCGACCAAGCGTGAGGTGACCGAGTCCGCCGGCAAGGTGGCCTCGATCATCAACGCCGGCAGCCCCATCTGCGACGTCATCACCGGCTACACGATGATGGGCAACGGCAACGATGGGCTTCCGACCGTGCTCAACGTCCCGCCCCACATGATCGCGAGCGTCGAAGGCGTGCTGCTCCCGCAGCGCCCGGCGACGAGCAAGAAGGAAGACGAGTCTGAACCGTTCGGCTTCGCCCGATGGGCGGCTCAGCAGAACCAGCACGACCCGAAGCTCACCGAAGTGGAAGAGACCGGGCTCAACGAAGGGGCGGACTAGTCCGCCCGCCTTACACGACAAAACCAAACCACAACACGCATCACGCGTTTGCATCACGGAGAACACAGCAATGGCAGTCAAGCCCCTCGAAGATCGCATCCTCGTCAAGCCCGATGAACCCGAAACCCGCACCGCCTCTGGCCTCTACCTGCCCGAGTCCAGCAAGGAGCGCCCGATGACCGGCAAGGTCGTCGCTGCCGGCCCCGGCAAGCGCCTGGAGAACGGCAACCTCGCCAAGCCGTCGGTCAAGAAGGGCGACACCGTGGTGTTCGGCAAGTACGCCGGCACCGAAGTCGAGATCAAGGGCGAGAGCCACATGATCATGCGTGAGTCCGAACTGCTCGGCATCCTCGAGAAGAACTGATTCTCGAGCACCCGAACGACTGACTCCCCACTGATCAATACACGAGAAGGATCTACACCATGTCCAGCAAACAGCTGATGTTCTCAGACGCCGCGCTGCTCGAAATGAAGAAGGGCCTCGAGCGCCTCGCCAAGACCGTCAAGGTCACCATGGGCCCGCGCGGTCGCAACGTCGCCATCCAGAAGTCCTACGGCGGCCCGTCGGTCACCAAGGACGGCGTCTCGGTCGCCAAAGAAGTCTCCTTCCCCGAGCCCATGCAGAACATGGGCGCGAAGATGGTCATCGAGGTCGCCAAGAAGACCAACGACCAGGCCGGTGACGGCACCACCGCCGCCACCGTGCTCGCCGAGGCGATCTTCTCCGGCGGCCTGCGCCACATCACCGCGGGCGCGAACCCCGTCGCCGTGCAGCGCGGCATCAACGCCGCCGCCCAGACCGCCGCGGAAGCCGTCGACTCCCTCGCTACTCCCTGCAAGGGCAAGGCCGACTACCTGAAGGTCGCCACCGTCTCCGCCAACCACGACAAAACCATCGGTGAACTCATCGCCGAGGCCATCAACAAGGTCGGCGCCGACGGCGTGGTCGAAGTCGAAGAGGGCAAGGCCTCCGACACCACCCTCGAGTACGTCGAGGGCATGCAGTTCGACAAGGGCTACCTCTCGCCGTACTTCATGAGTGACCCTAAGACCGCCGAAGCGGTGCTGGAAGACTCGCTCGTGCTCATCCGCGAGAAGAAGATCTCCAACCTCAACGACCTGCTCCCGCTGCTCAACAAGGTGGCCGGTTCGGGCAAGCAGCTGCTGATCATCGCCGAGGACGTGGAGTCCGAGGCGCTCGCCGCCCTCGTCGTCAACCGCCTGCGCGGCGTGCTCAAGGTCTGCGCCGTCAAGGCCCCGGGCTTCGGTGACCGCCGCAAGCAGATGCTCGGCGACATCGCCACCCTCACCGGCGGCACCTTCTTCTCCGAGGACCTCGGTCGCTCGCTCGAATCCATCGAGCTCAGCGAACTCGGGTCGGCCAAGAAGATCGTCGTCAACAAGGACTCGACCACCATCATCGAGGGCGCCGGCAAGAAAAAGGACATCACCGCCCGCGCCGAGCAGATCAAGGCCCAGATCGAGCGCTCCACCAGCGACTACGACAAGGAGAAGCTCAACGAGCGCCTGGCCAAGCTCACCGGCGGTGTGGCCATCATCAACGTCGGCGCCGCGACCGAGACCGAGATGAAGGAGCGCAAGGACCGCGTCGACGATGCGCTCAACGCGACCCGCGCCGCCGCGCTCGAGGGCTACGTCCCCGGCGGCGGCACCGCACTGCTCCGCACCATCGACGCCCTCGAAGCCGCTCGCAAGAAGGCCAAGGGCGACGAGAAGATCGGCTACGACATCATCCTCGGCGCGGTCGAAGCCCCGCTGAAGCAGATCGTCGACAACGCCGGCCTCGACGGTGACCTCGTCGTCGAGAAGGTCAAGGAGCTCAAGGGCAACAACGGCTTCGATGTCGTCTCCGAGACCTACGTCGACATGGTCAAGGCCGGCATCATCGATCCGGCCAAGGTCATCAAGAGCTCGCTGGTGAACGCCGCGTCCGTCGCGGGCCTCATGCTCACCACCGACGTGATGATCACCGACCTGAAGGACGACGCCGAGCCGGTCGCCGGCGCGGTCGACTGATCGATTCGTCCTTCCGAACGACCTCCCCGGTCCCGACCGTGAAAGCGGGCGGGACCGTTTCATGATCCGCACGACGACCCCAAGCGTTCCACGGACGGGCAGCCGATGACCACCACCCGCGACTACTACGAAGTACTCAACATCGAGCGCACCGCCGATGGTGACGAGATCAAGCGGGCGTATCGCCGGCTGGCGATGAAGTACCACCCGGATCGCAACCCGGGCGACGCCGAGGCCGAGCGGGCGTTCAAGGAGTGCGCCGAGGCCTACGAGGTCCTCTCCGACGAGCAGAAGCGCAAGGTCTACGACCAGTACGGCCACTCCGGCCTCAAGGGCGGCATGGGCGGCGCCACCGCCACCCACGGCTTCACCAACATCGAGGACATCTTCTCGATGTTCGGCGACATCTTCGGGGGCATGGGCGGACGCCCCGGCGCCGGCGGACGACGCGGGCCCGCTCGCGGCTACGACCTCGAAACCGAAGTCGAAATCTCCCTCGCCGAAGTCCTCACCGGCACCCAGGTCGATGTCGAGTTTACCCGCCTCGACGTCTGCCAGACCTGCTCCGGCTCGGGCGCCAAGCCCGGTTCGACGCCCGTCACCTGCGAGACCTGCGCCGGGCACGGCCAGGTTGTCCAGACGGGTTTCGGCGGCATGTTCCGCATGCAGACCACGTGCCCCGCCTGCAAGGGACGGGGCAAGACCATCAAGGACAAGTGCGCCGACTGCCACGGCAAGGGTCGCGTGCCGCGCAAGCGCAAACTCTCGGTCAACATCCCGCCCGGCATCCGCGACGGCCAAGCGGTCCGCGTCGGGGGCGAGGGCGAACCGCCGGGCCCCGAGATCTCACCCGACGGCTCGGGCATGCGAGGCGACCTGCACGTGGTCGTGCGCGTCGAACAGCACGAGGTCTTCAAGCGCGACGGCGACCACCTCATCCTCGAAATGCCGATCAGCTACTCGCAGGCCGCGCTCGGCGCGCACATCGATGTGCCGACGCTCAGCGAGCAGGCGTCCATCGTCATCCCCAAGGGCACGCAGCACGGCGCGGTGTTCCGCGTCGAGGGCGCGGGCCTGCCCAATCTCCGCTCCCAACGCCGCGGCGATGTGATCGTCGTTGTCGAGATCGAAGTCCCAAAGAAGCTCGGCTCGCGACAGGAGGAACTCCTTCGCGAACTCGCCGAACTCGAGGGCGAGGGAGGCATCCTCCCGCGCAAGGACGGCTTCTGGAGCAAGGTAAAAGACCTGCTCGGAACCTGACGGGCCCACCACACTTTCCCCAGCCAAGCACCCACCATGAACGACCAGAACCAACAGCCCCGCGACAAGCAGACGAAGAAGCGCGCCAAGGAACTGCGCGATCGCCTGAAC
>Ga0070726_10002865_pt1 | contig 15168 bp, 12 predicted proteins | sample tdAd471_FD_67275 | JGI IMG/M metagenome (GOLD analysis project Ga0070726, IMG submission 67275) | Marine sediment microbial communities from the Atlantic coast under amendment with organic carbon and nitrate - tdAd47.1 | ecosystem: Environmental > Aquatic > Marine > Coastal > Sediment | place...
AAACGCCTGCCGGTCACGCTGGAACTCGGCCGCGTGGATGACTCCGTCGGACTGATCGCCGACGTCCCGAGCGAACTCAAAGCCGTGTTCATGACCCAGCTCGCCGACGCCTGCCCCGGCGTGCGCATCAGCGTGCTGCCGGAATCGGTCTCCCCCACCACAGACTTCATCACAGCGAGACGCCGTCTGCGTCTCGTGCCCGACGTGCTGCCACTGGCCACTCACCGTGAGTTCGAAGACACACTCGATCGCGTGCGCGCCGATCCCCTCGCGACGGTGTTCTCCGCTCTGCGTCCGTCGCGCAGTGGTCGACTGCGGTCCCATGTGCGCCTGACATTAAAGCCGGCCTCGCGGTCTCGGCAGCTCACAGCAAAGAAAACTGCTCAGCAGCTGCAGCGACGTTTTTTCTCGCTGCGGATTGCCGACGCATTCCGTCGCTGCTGCACGAGCGATCGAATCCCGCAGCGTCTGTTTGCCGTCCTGCTGCTGCCGTTCTCACGACCTGCTGCAGACCGTGCCTCCACGCCAGCACTTCGCAAATCCGAAGGACTGCTGTTCGAGTCGTGGCTCGACATCGAAGTCACCGCTCCTGCCGACGCCCGGTCCACCGTTCGCGAGCGTCTCGATGAAATCGCGGGGGCGTTCGGGCAGTTCGCGTCAACGGACGCAACGTTCGCTGCGTCCGACATCACGATCCACTCAGTGGTGCGACCAGCCGACTCGATGAAGCGTCGCGGGTTTCTGCTCGCGCCGGTCGAAGTGGCGACGCTCTGGCATCCGCCGGCAGCTGACGTCCAGTCGGCACGGCTCGACCGCAGTCTTCTGAGCGAACTCGAACCACCGCTGCATCTGCCGAACCCGGCCACCGATCCGACCGTCACCGAACTCGGCCGCGTGCAGTTCCGACAGCAGCGCGATCGTGTCGGCGTGTCGCTCGAAGACCGTCGCCGGCATGTGTTCGTCTGTGGAAAAACCGGCATGGGCAAATCGACGCTGCTGCTCGCGTGCTGTGTTCCGACATTCGCGCCGGTCGTGGCGTCTGCCTGATCGATCCGCATGGCGACCTCGTCGACTCGGTTCTGTCCCGCATTCCCCGACGCCGCACCAACGACGTCTGCCTGTTCGATGCCGCCGAGCGGTTGCACCCGGTCACGTTCAACCCGCTGGCCGTCCCGCCGGGCAGCGATCCCGTGCTCGTCGCCGAGTCCGTCCTCTCCTGCTTCGAGCACGTTTTCGGGCTCTCCGAAAGTGCGTCGCCCCGCCTGCTGCACATTCTGAGAAACTCGCTGCTGACACTCGTCGAACAACCCGGCGCGACACTGCTCTCAATCAACCGTCTGCTGACCGACGACGGCTTCCGCCGCACCGCCACCGACCGCGTCACCAACCCCGTCGTGCAGCAGTTCTGGTCCGACGAGTTCTCCCGCTGGAAACCCGCCGACCGCACCGCCTTCGTCGCATCGCTGCAGAACAAACTCGGCGCATTCCTCACCAACCCGCAACTGCAGCGCGTCCTCGGCAATCCACGGGGCACCGTCAATCTCCGTCGAATGATGGACCGCAGCCAGATCCTGCTCGTCAATCTGAGCAAAGGCCGCCTCGGTGAATCTCCATCGCGACTGCTCGGCAGCCTGCTCGTCAGCAGCCTCCAGACCGCCGCCATGAGCCGGGCCAACATCCCCGAAGCCGACCGCCGCGACTTCCTGATCTCAATCGACGAGTTCCAGCACTTCGCCACCCAGTCGTTCGCGTCGCTGCTCTCAGAATCCCGCAAGTACCGCGTCTCGCTCACCCTCGCCAACCAGTACCTCGACCAGATCGACGAGACCACATTGGCCGCCGTCTTCGGCAACGTCGGCTCCCTGCTCAGCTTCCAGCTCGGCCCCACCGACGCCGAAACCCTCGCCCCCCAGTTCGGAACCCGAGTCACCCCCGACACCCTCCTCAATCTCCCCCGCTACCACGCCTGCACCAGACTCCTGACAGACGGCCACCCGGCAAGACCATTCCTCCTGACGACACTCCCGCCACCTCGCGTGCCAGACGCTCACGCTGACGTCATCCGACGGGTTTCGCAGCAAAGATTCACGGCCTCTGTCAGATAGCCGCCAGGTGCCAGTTTCCCCGCGAAACTCGCCGACTTTTCCGCAGCAGCAAGCCAATCGAGACCAAAACAAAGGCCAGACGCCAGGCTGCGAAACTGCCCCCCGGTCGCCTGGACCGCCGCGGCGAATAAAATCTGCTGGAGTCGCGACGGCGTTGCCGCTCGGATCCGCTTTCGCAGCGCCGTCCACACCAACGGGAAGTAGCCTGCTGCAATCTTCTCAGGGCTCAGGCTTCGCGTCCTGCCGCAGAACAGCGGGCAGGATCAGTGGCGCTCTGCATTGTGCCTGAATCCCTCGATGACGGTACGGTCTCTCTGGTGACTGGGTGGCGGAACATCCAGCTGGGATCGATCTCAAGATGCCTCAGCGCTGCTGGCCGCCTCTTGCTGATCCGTTGATTCAAACAGGATTCTGGAAACTTCGCGAGATCTTAGAGAATCCGGGAAGGTTCGCACTGCCGGCTCCGTAAACCATCAGTACGACACATCATCCGTTCGGGTTCGGCTCGATGGCTGCAGTGTCCGCGGGCAACACCGGAAGCAGCTCTTAGATACTGGACGTCGATCCTGATGCTTGTCGTTCCCGAAGGCTTGTTGCGAGTGCAGCAGGCATCCCGCGGTCCCGTCGGATTACCTCTAACATCAAGACTCATTGGGCAGCCTCAGTCCCTGCAATCTCTCAAACAAACAAAACAGAAACAAGATGGCCTCAACCTTGCTGTCTGTCTGTTCGGAGTCCCTGTCGGGCTTGCTGCTTTGTCGACGGCAATGGCCGTACGGCACGAGCTGCTTATGTAATCGCAACCCTCAAGGTCGAGCAACAGATTATCGCACCGACGCAGGCCGTCGAGGCTGTGCGTTGCGGATTCCCGTAGCTCGTCTGTCCCTACCTTTACGTTCCGTCTCTGAAGCTCGTTCAATCCGTCTCAGTAACTTGCTGGATCTTACTACCCTATTAGTGCCACGCTGCTGTTGCATTGGAAGGATCTCTTATGAGAACACTGTGTATAACCCTGGCAACTTTGCTTCTTATGGTAGTTCAGTCGCTCACAGCCTCGCCATCACTTGCAAAGGAGTTGGCAGAAGCTGAAGTCGCAGCCGAGAACAAGGCGATCGACAAGTATATCAGGGGACTCACCTACGACGCGAAGCGAGTGCTTGCAAAACGGTTTACAGCCTCAGGAGAGGAAGACGACAAGCCACTTGGTGACACCGTGGAGTCACATGCCAGAGAGGTCGTCATAACGAAACGAAGAAAGTCGTCTCTGTCTCAGAACGCCGAAGAAGTGTCAGTGTTTCAACCAGCCGGCGGGGTGATTTATCCGGGATCTATTGTTAGAGCGGATGAACACTTACTGAATGGCACTCCCACACCAATAACTGCACTCATTGGGACTGGCGCGCAAGTAACGCTGAAGGTCAGCCTGGCCAACTCGGAACCGTTTACGATAGACACACCCGAACATGGAAATGTTTCCGCCGGAATTGAAGCTGCTGTATCGAAATGGCTGACACTGGGCAAAACGGCATCCTCTACGGTATCGTACAAGTCGACCCAGTCCTATAATTCCGTTCAAACGGCCATGGCGCTCGGCCTGTCGGCGGAGTCGCTGGAAGGAAAAGTGGAGGGACACCTCAAGCTTGATACTGACAGTGAGGCGAATGTTGTCGTTGCCATGGTGCAGCAGCCGTTTTATACAGTACAGCTGAACACTCCTCCTTCGCCCAGCGTATTATTCAAAGACCAGGCAACAGTTGATGAGGTTCGGGCGCACATCACGGAGACCGCGCCGCCCTGCTATGTGTCTAGTGTAACATATGGCCGCATATTACTCGTCAAGATCGAAACAGACAAGACGCTTGTGAAAGGCGAAGCTGAGGCACTGCTTGAGTATGCCAAGGGTGACAACAAACTGACAGCTGACGCGAAAGCAAAGGTCGATTCACTAAGTCAAAACGCAAAGATCACAGTGGCAGCCATCGGCAGTGGATCCGAAGAAGCGGTGCAAGTCCTGTCGGTTAAGACGCCGGAAGAGCTGGTTCAGATAGTTCAAGACGGAAGCGGGCTCAATGTAAATAATCACGGTATGCCAATTGCGTACAGAATCAATTTCCTGAAGGACAACGTGCTGGCCAAAATGGCCTATACGCACGAGTATGTCCAGGAAGATTATGAGATTCACAGACAGGGGCAGATAGTGTTTCGGAACAACAACTCGGGAGTCATCGCTCACTTTTGCGTGCTCTGGGATGAAAAGGATTACAAAACTGGAAAACTCACAAGGTCGTCAGGACTGGGTGCCAATATGACCTTTGACGAGATCGACAAGAAGTCGCAGCAGAAACCATATTGGAGAGCGACTGATGTTCTCGCCGGACAAGAGAGGCGGTGCGAAATACCACCGAATGCAGTTAACATTGTGGCCAAAGTGTATCATTACAATTTCGGCGTATTCTCATCCGGCGAAGTGACATGGCCAGAACCGCCTCGCGACAGAGTGACAATGACAGGCACGACCTTCGGTGATATCAAGGTGCACTCGAAGTACGGCAGCTCTGACTCCGACGAGGACGAGTAAGAGCATAGCGTGAGAATGCGTGACCTCACTCATTGTGTGCAAAGGACTGCTGTAAGACACCCCGGGGGGCTTGTCGTTTTATCTTGGGCTTTACACTCAATCCGACTTCCTCAGTTAGCCATGTCGTGCAGTCGCAACCTGCCTGGCTGTATCACCCGAATCACTCCGAGTGAACGGTCATTCCATGAGAGCGATGTCGCCGATGGCATTTACCTGACCAGGACAGCACATATACGCTCATATCCTAACAACACATTCCCCACGCAGGATCGTCGTTGGCCAGACTGATAATAGAAAGCACTCACATGACTTCGCCACACACAACAGAATACACACCTCTACAATCCAGCATCCGTCGCATAACGTGTTTTGTATTGCTTGTGTTGTCCGCCTTGACATTTGAGTGCCAGGCAGCGGAACTGGACGTTCACGTTATCTCGTATGCAATCGACACGTTCGATCAGAAGTACATTAAAACGGACATCGCTGGATCGAAGACAAAGCTGTTGAGTCCTTTGCCGTATTTCAGGGCACAGGCCGATCTGATGGTGACTGCGGTCGAGAAAGGGATGGCTGAACTTAGGAAGGTCGGAGCCAGTAGCAACACGAAGGAATCGTCAACTCTGGAGAGTTCGCTGGTCATTTTTATGGCTCCTGAGTTCTTCTTCAAGTACTACGCAAAGCACGAAGTCACACTTCCCGATGGTTCCGGAAGAACGATTCAGAAGCAAATTGAAGGCGGCCCCTACAAACGGACCGATATGATTGAGGGCCTCGAGTACTTGAAGAAAAAGTTGCCGAAGGAGCCGCAGTTGCTTGTCCTGCCAGGAACTGTCTGGTGGTGGGAACCGTCCGGAAATAAGGAGAAGCCTGTCAGAATCCACAACACAATGCCTGTGATGTGTGGCGGGAAGATTATTCACACGTGGCAGAAGACGAATCTGTCGAACATCGACGGGTTGAATGATACTGCAGAAGAGTGGGACCGTGACAACGTAAAGGTGCGAGCTGTTCTGGACAAGACACAGAATCCGGTGTTCCCATTTACCATCGCAGGAAGAACGGTTCGTGTCGGCGTTGAGGTGTGCCTCGACCACCACTCGGAGTTGGCTGTGCTGAAGAACGCCGTGGCAGACCAGAGGGTAGATATTCACGCACTTGCGGCCTGCGGAATGGGCGCCGAGCAGTCCAGCATTGCAGCGCATGCAAGCGGCCTGTTCATACGATGCGATGGTGCTGGTGGTCGTCCCGAGCATGATTGCTGGAAGTATGACCGCGGAAGAAAGTTCTGGTCAGCGGTTCCGAATACCCGTCAGGTGAAGCTGGGGTCAGGTGTGGTCTATGCAACAAAGACTTCGATTGTGATTCCGTGAGCTTGGAGGACATGTCGTGGCAAGCTATATACCAGAGCATTACGGTACGCACTGGCGCAGACTGCAATGCTGACGATCTCCAGCCAACTGCGGTACGATCTGGCGGGAACGAGATTACGCTCCTGAGAGGTTTACCCGACCTTCGGGCCGCCGGGGTGTTATCCAGAGACTGATCCTCAAGTTCGATCAGGATGCAGGTCAGTTCGCCGCGATGAATGCCAGAAACCAATATGACCTTGAATTGGAACGCGGTCGCGATGCGATTAATCGAATCGCGGGCCGTGTGGCTGAGATAGCGGGAAGAGATGTTCCGTTAAGGAAGAAGCCATGCGGGGATGTGACCGTTCCGAAAATTCCTGGCTGCGAGCTTCAAGGGCTGCTGGGACGTGGGGGGATGGGGGCTGTTTATCTGGCGTGGCAGCCTCGACTGGAACGGCTGGTGGCGGTCAAGGTGCTGCCGTTTTCGTCTGCTCTGCAGCCTCACTTGGCCGCTCGCTTTCGGCGGGAAATCGCGGCGGTGGGGCGTCTTCGCCATCCGACGGTCGTTACTGCTTTCGACGCTGACCAGCATGACGGGATCCACTATCTGCTGATGGAATATGTGGAGGGCGAAACGCTTTCTCAGTTCCTCCGGCGCGAAGGGCCACTGCCGGTCGAAGCGGCCTGTGAAGTGATCCGGCAGGTGGCGACAGGGATGCAGCATGTCCACGAGAGTGGGCTGGTTCATCGTGACCTGAAGCCGTCAAACCTGATGCTGACTGCTGATGGCCGTGTCAGGATTCTGGACCTTGGCCTGGCACGCTTTCAAGTCGACGAAAACCGGCCATGCGATGAGATCACGACCACCGGCCAGATCATGGGCACGATCGAGTACATGCCGCCCGAACAGGCTGCCGGTGCTGATGTCGCTGATGTGCGAAGCGACGTTTACGGACTCGGTGCGACACTCTTCAAACTGATTCGGGGCCGTTCACTGCTGGAGACAGCGACGCCTTCTCTGTCTCGCATGCAGCGAGTGGCCAGGCTAGTCAGCGATCCGCCGACACTTGCCGATGTCGATACGAGCGGGTTCCCCGAATCGGTGTGCCGCGTCCTCGAACGAATGCTGGCTGTTGATCCTGCCGATCGATTCAGCAGTGCTGAGGAAGTCGTCACGGTTCTGCAGCCGCTGAGTCGTGAGTCGGCTCTGCTGGAAGTGGCCAGCCGGGTTCAGCCAGCCCTGTGTGAGCCACTTCCGGACGCTCGTGACATCGAAACTGCTGACCTTGCCGGATCGGCGCTGACTGGTCGGGGAGGCCAGCAGTCCGGGCTCGCTCAATCGCAGCGGGTCCCTGCTGACGAGACGAAATCGGTCCGAGCAGGCCGGTCGCGAGTCCGACGCCTGATGATCGCGGTCACCGGGGTACTGGGGGTACTGGCGGTGATGCTGGGAGCGTTCGTGATCAGACTCTCGAAGGATGGCGCCGAGATTGAGATTACTTCCGATGACCCGGACGTTGAGCTGGAGATTGTCCGGAATGCTGAAGTGATCGACGGCTTTGCCGTGGGCTCCGGTGGCAGAATCACCTGGTACCGGTCCGGCCAGTATGAGATCCGGCTGGCATCGAATCCTGACGATCGCATTCAGATTCGCAACAGCGTTTTCGAGCTGACGCGTGATCACCGTCAGGTCGTGCGCATCGAACGCATCCCGCTCAAGGTTGAGCCAGCAGTGCTTCCGGCCAGCAGCGACGAGCCACAGCAGAAACTGCCTCGCATCACTGTCAGCTCGCCGGAGCAGATTGCTAAGTGGCTGGGCGACGGGCCTTCACCAACCGAAATTCTGACATCTGATGAGTGGGAATGGACTGAGCCGCAGTGCCTCGGAATGCCATTCAACTCGTGGACATGGGAAAGCAGCTTTGCAATCTCTGCAGATCAGGACGTTCTGGCGTTTTCCTCGGCTCGTCCAGGTGGTGTCGGTGACAGAGATGTGTGGTTGATGTATCGGTCCGCCGACGGGAAGTCGTGGTCCGATCCGGTCAACGCTGGGCCAGACATCAATACTCCTGCGGGCGAAGGCGACGTCACATTGACTGCGAACGGTCAGGCAATGCTCTTCAGCCGATCGGTCAGTGAGCGAAACAGCGACCTGTTTCTGAGTCGTCGCGTCCCGGGGTCGACCGAGTTTGAAGCTCCAGTGCCGCTCGGCCCGATGATCAACAGTCTGGTGAACGAGCAGTCCCCGTACCTGTCGCCGGATGGCCTCACGTTGCTGTTCGTCCGATCGAGCGAAGGCAGCGAAAGCGATCTTTATAGCGCGACGCGGGGATCCGTCGATGAGCCGTTCGGCAACGTGGTGGCGCTGGATGCTGTCAATTCACGGACCAGCGACTTTCGGCCATTTCTCACTCTGGACGGCAACTCCCTGATCTTCGCCAGTCGACGCGACGGGACTCTCACACCCAACGGCCAGTCCTCACTCTGGATGAGCAACCAAATGAATCCAGGGCATGAGTGGTCGCCGCCCGTCAGACTGGGCCCCGAAGTGACCACCTGGAAAACCGAGTACAACATGACCCTGTCCCCGGATGGGCAGACGGCATGGTTCGTTTCCCAGGGACCACGTGACTGGCCGGCTTCGATATTCTTCGACAAGACGTGCATCTGGACAGCGAACCGGGTCCGACGATCCGCGATCACACCGCTGGAGGTACACACGAGCGACGCCTGGACCTGGACTCCAAAGCCCCGGCCTGAGCATGAACCGCTGGCGACAAAGGACGTCACAAGCGTCAGTCTCAGTGGCGACGAACTGACGATGGTTGCTTCCGTGCGTGAGCCTGGATCGGACAGCCACGATGAATTGAAGCAGTTCATCCGGCCTTCGAGGTCTCAGGCATGGACGGAACACAGCGAACTGCTCAGGCTGATCAATCAGGACGACGTCACGATCACGGCTCCGGAAATATCGTCGGACGGGCTGATGCTGGTCTACGCGCGGCCGAAACCCGATTCAGAGGATGACCTGGATCTGTGGATGGCGACCCGGGCAACTCCGGACAGCGCGTGGGAGTCGCCGGTGCCGCTGGCGAACGTCAACAGCGACAGCCGCGACAACGGTCCGACTCTCTCTGCTGATGGGCTGACCCTGATTTTTGCGACCACAAGAAACGGCTGGCGGGGTGCGTCTGACCTGTGGCAGAGTCAGCGGGCATCGCTGGATGAAGCGTTTGGCAAGCCCGTTTCGTTAGGCAGCGTCGTGAATTCAGACGCCAGAGATATGAACCCGGAGCTTTCTTCCGATGGTCTGGTCCTGATGTTTGGTTCCGCTCGGCCTAATGCGGGCTCAGTGGGTCTGGGCATCTGGATGAGTACTCGCGCGACGCTGCAGGACGAATGGTCGACTCCGGTTTCACTGCCGTGGGCGGTGAATCGTGATCTGCATGAGCGTTGCCCGGAACTCTCTCACGATGGCCGCAGCCTGTACTTCATCATCACGGAGACAGGCAAGGATGAAGCAGGCTCGGTCAGCCTTTCGTCCCGGCTGCGACGGACCCCGGTTTATGGAGGCAACCTGCTGGCTCGACACATCGGGTCGATGGCCTGGAACAGGGCTCCGGCGGTCACGACGATCAGCGGAATCGATCGCTTCGGAAAACCGACCGGCGTTGTCAGAACGAAGTCAGATTCGCGCGAGATTGATTACGTGGCACTCGGAGAGGGTCGTCGAATTCCACTGGAAGCCCCCGATGCTCAATGGATGTTTATTGACGACGGCGACAGTTTCGTGATCTGGAATGCAGCCCGGCAGGAGTGCCTGACGGCAACGAGTCAGACTCAAGTGGAATGCGCTCCGCCCGACGGCAGCCAGTCGCAGCTCTGGAAACGTCACACGGTCATGCTGGGACAGTATGGCTATTACCGGTTCAAGAACCTGCAGACGGAGACGTTTCTCGCCGTGGAACCCGGCCAGGTGGCCCTGGTCACTGCAGAGTCACTCAAGACTGAGGATCAGCGGTTTCGTGGTCTCCATGAGGTGACGCAACTCGGCGGAACTCATGCGGACTACATGTACTGGGCGAATGAAAAACGTCGTTTCCGGGAAATACAGCGAGCGATCGAGGCTGGCGACAGGTGACGAAAGCCGGTTGGGTCGCCGAGGTATGTGAGCGGTGACGCGTCAGCGTCCGGGCGTGAGGGAGTCGCCCTCCCAATGCCCGCCCGCTGACGCGAGAGCAATGAGGAGCAGCCAGGTCATGTCTGCGACAAAGCGTCGGCTGGCGGCAATCCGCTGAGCAGGGCGACCTCGTCACTGATCATCTTCTGCACCTTGGACCGGTTGGAATAGACGGTCGGCAGCTTCATCGTCAGGCGTGCTGAGACCTCTTCACCGGGCAGTTGTTCCACGGCAGTCAGCTCCCAGGCGAGCCAGCGGTCCCGATCGACCCGCGACATTACTCGGGACTTTGCCCGGTCAAATAGCTCCAGGTCAAAGGCCGCATCCAGTCGCTGCTGCAGATCCTGCCTGGCTTCGGCGTTCTCAAGCGTCTCCATCAGACCAGAGCCAGGTTCGCCTTCTGGAGTTCGTCGATGCGCACGATAGAAATCCGTGATACTGTTTTCTGCGACTCGCCGCAGCCATCCTCGAAATGTGGCGTTGGGATCGTACTCAAAAGTTCCCAAGTGTTTCGCCAGACTGACAAGGACTTCCTGCGTCACATCCTCGGCGTCTGGAGGCGCGAGTTTCCTTATCCGGCACCAGTCATAGATGCGCGACCCATATCGTTTGACAAACTCACACCACGCCTCTTCGTCACGATCATTTCGACGAATCCTGGCAAGGAGACTGGCGCTCGTGACAGATGATGACTTTTCCAAAACCAGATCATCCATTCTAGATGCAGGGCAGGTCGCGTCAGGACTTCCAGACTTCTTCTCAACAATGTTAAACGTCCGATGGACTACGGGTTCCCCTTCCTGGCCGGTTCTCTCTGCCGCCGACCGAAGAGGCCACCCAGCGCTAACGGCGCCAGTTTTCATTGTGTATTTCAACGACGCATTAGACGCCGGGGAGATCTGAAGTCCTGCCTCATGCCACGGTCAAGCCTTCTGACGATCGACGTGCCCGAGATTGGATTGTCCGAACGGCAATGGCGAGCAATGATGCCACAGGGAACGGATCTTCTGCAGACGTTTGATGACGGCCACAGCGTTTCATCTTAGCTCGAACAGCACAGTGCATGCCCGCTCCTCAGCTACCTGATCTGCCCGACACCCCGCGAATGCTAGATCCGCACTGCGTTCACGGGGGTTTGAATTCGTTAAAAGGAACATCGTGATACGCATTCTAACCTGCGGCGGTGATCGCAATCCGGCCTCACGGACGAAATGCCCGAAACTGCGGAGGTCGGATACACCGGAGTCATTTTGACGGCTTCCATTCGACGCTCAGATTTCATCGTTCGGATGCAGTTGGCCGGCAGGGTTCGGCGATGTTCCCGGATCGACGTGTCGGAACTGCCAGCGGCTGGCCTATTCCGAGTGCTGAAACACGCCAGAATAACGGTCGAAATATTTGCGCCGCATGCAGTTCTGCGGCAGACTCGGTGGCCATGCCCGAACGTCCCGCGCCGTCTACCGACTCGTCCGCCAGCGAGGAACACATTGACGTCATCCATCGACTCGCCGACGAAATCCGCGTGCTGCGCGATGTGCTCGACGAAGTGCGTGAGCACATCAGCTACGCCTTGAGAAACCCGACTCCTGCGGGCTGCAGTGTCGTCAAACAGATGGGGTTTGATCCGACATCCGACGACTGGGGTCAGCACCTTGTGATCACGAGCAGTGCGGCGCGATCCCCCTCGGAGAATGACCAATCAGACCAATCACCGGAACTGCAGCAGGCGCGCGACACGATCCGCGAACTGCTTGGAGTCTGCGAACTCAATCTCGACGAACTGGAGGAGTCAACGCGTGCCGTCATCGAGCGTGCCCGAGGCGTCCTCGCGGATCCGCGCCCGGAGGCTCCGGTCGAATCCGTGGCGGAGCTTCCACCGCCGAATTCGCAGTCGGTACCGACGAACCCCGGTCGACTGTTCTGATTTCTTTCCCCTCCCCTGCATGGCCCGTGAGCAGTTTTTCTACCCGGAAACCAGCGACCTGCTGAGAATCCTTGATGACGCCGCCCGTCGCGCCGGCGTCAGTCGCGGCAAGTGTTTTGAGGATTTTCTGCATCTCGCCACATGCAGTCTCTCTGGCGGGCAGATGGAAGAGCAGTACCTGCAGGTCGTGCCGCAATACAGCGAGGGGCCGCGGGGCAGGCGGGCAATCGACTCGATCTGTGAACTGCTGGGCCGGGCCATTGCGGCGATGGAAGACACGCGGAAGGAAGTGAAGGACGTCCTCGGCGATCTTTACGCTGGCGGGATCACCTACGGCGAAGCGGGGCAGTACTACACTCCACAGGCGACCACATATGTCATGGCGGAACTGGCCACACACGACATTGCCCAGGAGGACGAACCAGATCGCCCGCGCAGCGTTCTCGACTGCTGCTGCGGTTCCGGCCGGATGCTGATGTCGGTGGCAAAGCATCATCCGCACTGGGAGTTCGTCGGTCAGGATGTCGACCTGAGATGTGTTCGACTGTGTGCGATTAACATGGGGCTGCGCAACATGTACGGGTATGTGGTCTGGGGTAACTCGCTGGCCCTTGAGAAGAAGCTCGTCTACCGCACGGGGTTCAATCTGAGCGGTGGCGTGATTCGCGAGATTCCCGTCGAAGCCTGTCCGGCTCCCGTGCAGCAGGTCGTCGCTGAAACACAATCGACGGTCCAGACTCAGCTGCCGGAAACGGAACCCGTGAGCGATTCACGCAGTCGAGATCCTGCTGGAACGGCCGAGTCCATTGACGACGACTCCGCCCCGCCGTCGAACCAGCTCCGCCTGTTCTGACCGATCGGCGGATGTCCCCTGTGTTCGCGTTGCGCGAACGACTCGACCGCGACCGGCGTGGCGCTCTTCGGCAGCTTTCCAGCCGTCGCCCGCGAACCCTCTATTTCCGCAGCACGACGTGGTACCCCGACGTCATGATGCTGGGAACTCGGACTGCGTTGCCGATATCTCCGTACTCCCGGCGCAGGATCCAGCGGAGGCTCAGAAATAATCGGGCGAGCAGGAACCAGCCCGCTTTGGCCAGCCGGACTCCCAGCGTGTCGCACTGGAAGCCGATTCGCTGACACAGAATGGCCAGCGTCTCCATCGTGTCGGCCTGGGGTTCCAGCACTTCGATCGAGAAATTCCGGAACAGAATCTCCAGCCCTTTGTCGGTGAATCGCCAGTAATCGCCGGGGTAGTCATGCAGCGGATAGACGAACGGTGACGCGAACAGCACGCGCCCGCCCGGTTTCAGGATGCGATGGATCTCCGCAATGGCCTTGTGCGGCTCTTCAACATGTTCCAGCACCCCCAACAGCAGGACCATTCCGAACGTCGCGTCCGGGATCATGTGCATGTCAGTGACGTCGGCAACGTAGTCGACATCTCCGCGCGGATTCAGCTCCAGCGTTTTGAGGTTCGGGAACAGGTGCCGATAGAGATCGTTGCCGCAACCGATATCCAGCACGTCGTCAGCCGTGGCATACCGCTTCACGAACGCTTCGGTGCGAGGGCGTGTGATCTTGCGGGTCAGGCCGATGCGGTCAGCAATGCTCATGAAACGAGGGCAACGGAGTGCTGACCGTCATACTACGCCTGATGAAGCGGAAGGCAACCACTTCGGCGGGATCCTTCGGCTCCTGTTGCGTTACGCCGGTACCAGTGCCGTTTGAAGCTCGCTCAGACAGCACCGATTGATCAACCCCGCACCGCTGTTGCGCGTCGAAGCAATCTCAGGCAGTCTCGTCTCCCACTGCGTGTGCAGTGGCTGCCCGCGGGCAGTTGCTCATTCTCTACTGAGGCAGCAAGGAGATGAACCATGCTTGTGGAGACTTCAGACGGAACGTGCCGCGACTGCGGCGGACAACTGGAGATCGTGGGTGCTGATGACGCCACGCTGGAAATTCAATGCACGGAATGCGGCGAAGGAGCGGTCGTCGAGCCTGATTACTTCGATGATGGCGGGATCCGCTACTGGCCGGAAGCGATGGTCGAGTTCGGCGAGGAGCTCTGACATGGATCCACAGACGACGCTGAATGATCTGTTCGATGCGATCGAGCAGCGGGACTGGGAGCGCGTCCGCGAACTCAGCGATGCGCTGCTCGGCTGGATGGAACGAGGCGGGTTTCCGCCTGAAGTTGCCGGTCCGGGGACACTCGGAAAGCACTGGCACAAGACGATGGCCACCTTTGTGTGCCATGCCGCCGTGGCCAGAGCTAACGAAGCGGCGCGCCGTCGACAGAAAGGAGGCACTGATGCTGCACACTGATCGCAGCTGGTGCGTCTGCCCCGTCGCGTCGGCAGAGGAACTGGCAAGGAAGCTAACCGACATCACATGGTGCGGCTGCACGGCGTTCTCACTCGGCGACTATGTGTGGCTCAACGATGCCGCCGGACCGGACGGCGCTCAGGAATTCGCTCCCGTCAGACGGAAAGGCCGCCATGGACGACCGGTCCAGGTCGAGAGTGTCACGGTGAGCTGGTGCTCGGTTGAGCGTCTACTGGAACTCATCGAGCAGACCCAACGCGGCGTATTCGACGACAGCGACTTCGCTCACGAAGTCACGCCGGTTCTGCAGACACCGGAAGAGCACGGACGCTGTCCTCACTGTGCCTGAGCATCACCCGCTCTGCCCCGTATCCACTTTGGACGCGGGGCCTTTTTGCAGATCATTCGGCCTTCGGTTTGTCACGTAACAGGTCCGCGTTCACGCCGGAACGCCGCTCGACATCACAGTTAAACACGCGGCACATCAGCGGTCGCGTTTCGTAAATCGTGCAGAGCCGTCGCTCCTGATCAAAGAAATGGCAGGCCATGTTGTTGCTGCGAGCATTGAGCAGATAGCCGATCGGGTCCGGTCCGATCTCCCGGATCGGAGAACATTCAGCAGCGATCCGCGGCTCACGTTCTCCGTCTCGCAGAGTGGCTTCGAGGATCAGTCGCTCACAGCAGTGGCCGCAGCGGCATTCCGA
>Ga0070726_10002869_pt1 | contig 15154 bp, 14 predicted proteins | sample tdAd471_FD_67275 | JGI IMG/M metagenome (GOLD analysis project Ga0070726, IMG submission 67275) | Marine sediment microbial communities from the Atlantic coast under amendment with organic carbon and nitrate - tdAd47.1 | ecosystem: Environmental > Aquatic > Marine > Coastal > Sediment | place...
AGATGGTGACGCACCGTCTCAGCGTCCAGGCTATCACTTACTGGCAGCAAATCCTTAAGCAAATCTACCGTCATGCCATACGACATCAACGAAGCCCATTTAGTCTCAATATACAGTAATTCCGGGCTATTGTGGTCGGATAGCCAGCCGTTCAATGCGCCAAATGTCTTTGATTTTATACCTTCACATTGGCAGCGATGAAGCCTGGTATTGGGAATCGAGACAATGCCGAACAGCGACCGATACTGGATATCGTAATAGCCCTTGATCCTGCGTTTCTTGCCGCAGTGCGGACAACATCGATGGACTTCGGTGTACTGCTTCGCCTGCTGTTGCACAATATGCTGCTGTAGTTTCTTCAATAGACGTTTCGAATCGGCCAGTGAGAGCCCGAGCAGATCACCTTCATCGGTTGATTTATCCAGAGTAAGTATATCTTCGGTAAGGATTTCACCGGCTTCATTATCGATAACAACCTGAACTTTGAATTGCATGATAGCTCTCCCGCTTCGGATCCAAACCAGGGGAGCGAATACAATCAATATCGCTGTGCTGGAAAGGATTCCTTTAACTGCTTATTGATGGTAGGACGACTGAACCGTATGGAATCGTAGGATTCAAGCCAGCTGTGGAGATCCCTCAACCTGAGGGATTTACCCGCCAAGGCTACCTGCTCAATCAACTCGCTGCCTGCGATCACTTCATCAATCTTATAATAGTTCCGATTCCCTTTTCGGCCACTGCCTCCGAAGCAGCGAGGTACCGCCTTGGTGCTCTGGTCTATTACTTCGATTCGAACATCACAGATCCAGAATTCGAAGTAGTTGTACGTGTAGGTAAATCGATCGCCCATTTCAAACTCCAAGTCATCGATAAACACCTCCTCTGGATCGTAGCGAAATGGATTGCAGCCAGGCTTGTGGATGCCATGGTCAACCCCATGGATGTGGAAGTGGTGAAGATAATCATCGTCCCACCCCATGGCAATCTGAATGATATGATGCAGGTCCGCCAGAGACGTTGATCCCGCCACCCGAAGGCGCCGCCAGATCATCGGGCTGATCCCGCGGAGGGCAATTTTGATCGAATAGGTATTCATGGAACTGGAAGCTCACAGCAATGAAGTTCCAGCTTCTATCGTTTCGGTTGGTGGCAATAGTTAAATTCTAGGCACCCCAAGGATTTCGGTGCTCTCCCAGAATGCTGAAAGAACAGTTTTGAGGTGCGACTAACACTCCTGAGGATTCAATTTTTCTGCTGGCGTAAAGGGAACACAGCTGGCAGAAAGAGGGACTCTATCAAGCTGCCCTATACTTTTCCCCACTAGTCAATTTCGCGTATTGTTTGATAGCATCGGTGTGATGCGGCACGACTCTATACAAAACTATACTGGCGACGATTTGCCCCCAGTGGTTGTTCATGAGAGAACATCCCCTACCCAGTGACGTGGCGTGGATGGTACTGGTTGCGCTGCTTTGGGCCATATGCTTTCCGTTCATCGTCATCGGCCTACCAGATGCACCACCACTGCTGTTCGCTGCTTTACGTGCCTTTCTTGCCGGCGGGCTCCTCCTCCTTTATGCCAGCATACAACAGCCTAGCGGATCCTATGCGCTAGAAGTGCGAAGCCTTCTACATTTGGGATTAATTGGACTGTTTTACACGGCGATGGGCTTTGGGGGTATGTTTCTTGGCGCTGGACACTTGTCGCCAGGGCTGGCAACCGTTCTGGCTGGGACTCAGCCACTGATTGCTGCCGCGATCGCTGCTGGCATGCTCGGCGAAACCCTGAAGTTTCGCGGTATAACCGGCCTCGTTGTCGGTTTTTTGGGTGTCGCATTATTGTCGTGGCCGGGATTTGGCGAGAACAATGGCAGCTATTTCTGGGGAATTTCCTGGGTGCTGATGGCAGCTATAGGAACGGCAATAGGCAATATTCTGCTAAAAAGAAGAGCCGGAGGCGCTATCGCTGCGCCGATGTCTATTCAGCTTATGATAGGCGGCGCGATTTTGTTGATCACTTCAACGATGGCTGGTGAGCCGTGGGACATTAGCTGGACTCTCCAGTTTACCAGCTCACTGCTCATTCTCTCTGCGCTAGCGACGGCCGCAATGATAGTTATATGGTTTGGACTATTGGCTCGTGCCCCTTTGAACCAGTTGAACGTTTTTAGTTTTTTAACCCCGGTTTTTGGCCTGCTGATTGGTTTCATTTTTTTTGAAGAACGGCTGCAGAGTATCCAGGGACTTGGCATTGTTGTGATTATCTGCGGTATTTGGCTCATGCAAGCAAGGAGCGCTGTCACCGAGTCCGACAACGGGGGGTCCTAGTCACTCCAACCAATATTCTCTGTAGATAAGTCAGAAAAGAACCCAACAACCGGAGCAACGCATGACCGAACGATCACCTGTGGACGAGGTTATCAGTACCCAAGACACACGCAACCCACGCTTTCCTGAGCTACCACTCGCCGGATTCGGTTTTCTAACCCATTTTGCTTGGGAGATGTTTCAGGTTCCCTGGTTCACGGGAATGGCGGAGGCGCCTCATGGCTCCGTAGTTTGGTTGTGCACAAGAGCCACAGGCGGCGATGTCATGATTCTCCTCGTTAGTTTCTGGCTGTCATCGGTCATTTGCGGGCACCGACAATGGCTCATCAATGGCGACAGAAAGCCAGTCGTTATCCTGGTTGTAACCGCCATGGCAATAACCATTTTCTTTGAATGGCTGGCAACCGGTCCCCTGGATCGATGGGAGTACGCAGACTCGATGCCGATTGTTCCGGTAATAGGCGTGGGGCTCGCTCCACTTCTGCAATGGCTGGTGTTGCCACCATTGATTGTATGGCTGACGCGACGGCACATGCTTGGCGCCACTGCTCTTCGGTCTGAGATTGTCGCTCACCGATTCGACATATCAAAAAAGTTCAAGTGAATATAGAGGTACCATTCAGATAACAAGACGGCGCAAAATACTAGTACATACAAGACACCACTAGGTAAAGAGAGCGCCTCGGTTGGTCATTGTAAGTTGCTCCGTATGTCCAGGCTTTGGTCCATTGGCGCGGAACATGCTTATATCTGAATGCGTAATGCAACTATCACATTACAACAATTGTAGGTAGAGCGTACTGGCTGATAACCTGCGACCGTAACTGGCAAGATGCCGAAACAGTCTGGATCTTGCTGTTCATTTTCATGCTAGACGATCTCGGCAGCCACTAGAGAGCTAAACTATGAACAGGTTAACGATATTCCTGAACGAGTACTTAGGCAATGTAGGATTCGTGTTTTACATCTCAGTAGTGATTATCGCGGCCTTTGTCACTAGCGCTGCCCTGCAACCCGAAGCGGTTGAATCAACCGCTCAGACGATACTTGATGCCACGGCCAGTAATGTGGGTTGGATGTACTTGATGGCAACAAGCGGTTTCGTTCTGTTTGTCTTTTTTCTGGCATTTTCCAGGTTCGGAAGCCTTCGATTGGGGCAGGATAATGAGCCGCCGGAGTTCTCCTTCATTAGTTGGCTTGCGATGATATTCTCGGGTGGCATGGGTGTAGGTCTTGTTTTCTGGGGCGTCGCGGAACCGATAATGCACCTTAATGCGCCACCGCTCGGGCTTGCAGAGCCGCGCAGTGTAGATGCGGCTCAGCTGGGTATGCGTTACGCCTTTTTCCACTGGGGATTTCACCAATGGGGAAACTTTGCCTTGGTGGGCCTGGCAATTGCTTACGTGCGCTTTCGCCACAATAGTCATGGATTGATTAGCGAGACTTTCCGCCCGCCGCTGGGAGATCGGGTGGACAGGAGCTGGGGTAAAATCATTGACGTTCTTGCTGTGGTATCCACTCTATTTGGTGTCGCCACAACACTGGGGCTTGGTGCCCTGCAAGTGAACAGTGGACTGGCCAGATTGGGAGTGGCGGAGTATTCAGTGACTGCACAGGTCACGATATTTGCTGGGCTTGCAACGCTTTTTATCATGTCGGCCATGACCCCGCTCAATAAAGGAATACGTTATCTGAGCAACGCCAACCTCATACTCGCTGCAGGGCTTCTGCTCTTTGTTCTGGTCATGGGGCCTACGGCATTTATTTTTGGTGAACTCACCCAGACGGCGGGCGAGTATCTCGGTAATGTTATCGAAATGAGTTTGGTAACCACGCCTTACTCTGACGAAACCTGGGTAGAACAGTGGACTATGTTCTACTGGGCATGGGGCTTGAGCTGGGCTCCCTTTGTCGGTAGTTTCATAGCCAGAATATCAAGGGGAAGAAGCATCCGGGAGTTCGTCATGGGCGTAATGATCGTTCCTGTGGCCTTGAGTATGCTCTGGTTTTCCACATTCGGCGGTTCCGCGATCCACTTCGAGCTGTTTGAAGGTGCCGGTATTGCCGATGCTGTGGCGGAAGAAGTGCCCTCGGGCCTGTACGTGCATTTGGATCAGTTTCCCGGGGGAGGGCTTGCGGCAATTTTGGCCATACTCCTGGTCTCAATGTTCGTGGTGACCTCTGCAGACTCGGCTACCTTTGTACTGGGCATGTTCACCTCTAAAGGCGTACTTAACCCGACACGCTTTGTTCGCATTCTCTGGGGAGGCCTGCAGCTCTTAATGGCCTCTGTACTATTGCTCAGTGGCGGTCTGTACGGTCTTCGCACCCTTTCCATTCTCGCTGCATTCCCGTTTATGCTACTGATGATTCTAATGGCGTTCTCGCTTTATAAAGATCTTGCGATAGACATCAGACGTCGTGAAGAAAAGGAAGAACTGATCCGTACCCGCATGGAGCAATGGTTGATGAGGGAATCTGAACGGGAGGCGCAACGCCGGGAAGAGGAAGACATTCATCCTACCGCTCCAGAAGAATGCCCAGGCTTGATCCGCGCCAGGCAATTGGCTTCTTCAGACAATGTGTAGCAGCCTATTAACAACAGCCAGCGTGAGTAAGAGTGGAGGAGATCTCGTGCAACCGATAGATATCTCGCCAGGAGCAACAGAAACGGAAGGGCTGAATCAGCAGTGCGTATGCTTTACGCTTGATCGGCCTGCAATCTTTAGTAAGTTGGCCGATCAGTTAGGAAGCAAGTCCGACGAGATGTTGGCCAGCGCAGCTTGGCAGCAACTCTTTTCCAATGTCGCCGTCTTCATTCCTAGCGAGGATTTGGAGCGAATGAAGGCAATCGTCCACGCCTTGGAGGCCGCTGCTGCACTGCCTGGCTATCGGCAAAAAGTACTATCCTGGGCGCCGCATACTGCACAACATAACCCTGGACCAGTGGGTGTTTTCATGGGCTATGATTTCCACTTGGGCCAGGACGGGCCCCGTCTTATCGAAGTTAATACCAACGCCGGAGGCGCGTTTCTCAATGCCTTGCTGGCGCGAGCTCAAGTGCAGTGTTGCGGTGGGTCCGCCAGTATGGGATGGGCCGAAGGTTTCGATGCATCGGTCATCGCCCAGTTCGAGAGTGAGTGGAGCGCCCAGCGCGGCAACGGACGGCCACAGAGTATAGCGATCATCGATGAACAGCCTGCCGCGCAATATCTTTATCCTGAGTTCCTATTGGCACGGCAGCTATTACTCAATAGTGGCATTGATACCGTCATTCTTTCCCCGTCCGATGTCAGGTATGAATCAGGCGCGTTGTACGACGGAAGCAAACGACTCGATCTGGTTTACAACCGCTTGGTGGATTTCGGGCTGGAAGCACCTGAACATGCCGCCTTACGTTCGGCCTGGTTAGACTCAAGCGCCGTCATAACCCCTAACCCACATACACATGCGCTGTTTGCAGACAAGCGCAATCTTGTAGTGATGTCGGATCATCAGAGCCTACAGACTTGGGGGTTAAATGCTGACAATGTCGAGCGACTGCGCTGCGGCATTCCGCGCACAGTGCCTGTCATCGCCGAGAATGCAGAGACTCTTTGGCAGCAGCGACGGCAGTGGTTTTTTAAACCTGTGGCAGGGCATGGCAGTAAAGGCGTGTACCGTGGCGCGAAGCTTACAAAAAATACCTTTGTCCGGATTCTCGAGAGCGACTATGTTGCCCAGGCTTATGTGCCACCTTCCGAGCGCCGGGTTCTGGTCGATGGCGAACCGAAACAACTTAAGGTCGACGTACGGTTGTATACCTATCGTGGGGCAGTGTTTCTGGCGGCTGCAAGACTTTATCGAGGACAGACCACCAATTTTCGTACGCCGGGCGGGGGATTTGCGCCGTTGCTCCTTAAAAATTGAGCTGCTCTCAACCCGGCCGACACTGATCGATGTCGTAACGCGGCTTGATACTCGCAACAATTAAAAAACGTCTTCCTGGCTACAGATCGTTCATTCGTTCTACCTGTCGGACCAGCCGTTTGGTTTGTTCGACTTCCATATCCAGAAGGGATTTTACAAGGTCTGCGGCTGATCGAATTTCTGCCTTCCCGACGAGTGTTTGGTAAAGGCTGTTGATTTGCTCGTGAAAATCAAAGACTTCAGCGCTAATCGCAGCAGCATTAATTTTGGCGTAATGATCATCACACTCCAGATGCGTTGTAACTGAGTCGTGCGGCACGTAGTCGTAAACATGAGTGCTCGCGGCATTGGGATCGGCCTGCCGTTGAAACTCAGCAACCATTTGTTCCATTTCGACTTCATGTGATGCGAGATACTGGAGTAGAAAAGATGCGCGTTCGTCGCTGTGAAGCGGGGCGCAATGCGCCAGGCATTTTGCCAATTTCTCATGCAGTATACGTGTCCATTCGATGAGGTCAAAAAACGTTCGAATCTCCATAGTCGATCTGTCCTCGATTACTCAATAGTTGTGTTGCCACGCGGTACGCTAGCTGCCGAGCGTTACGGCGCTTTCAGGATGCAAACTATTTGCCATGTTCATGGCCTTCATGTTTCTCTGATTTGGAGTTCAGAAAAATCAACTCTACTACGGCGATAAGGATCATAACCGCGACCGCGACTCCAATTACGAATGGATCGGTATTCAGCTTCACCCAGAGGAAACCGCCCAACACAATCAGGTCCAGTAGGATTGCCGTTGTTGGTACCCAGACATTGGCCTTGATGTCCTCGCGCAAGTAACGAAGAACCCCCCAATGAATAGCAATGTCCATTATCAGGTAGAACACGATACCCAGCGCCGCAATGCGAGAGAGGTCAAAGAATGCGGTCAGTGTAAGGCCAAGAACCACGGTGTAGACTAGAGCATGCTTCTGGATGCTGCCAGACATGCCAAAGTGGCTGTGGGGAACCAGCTTCATTTCAGTCAGCATGGCCAGCATGCGCGAGACCGCAAAAATGCTTGCCAGAATGCCGCCAGCGGTGGCCATCATGGCGATAGCCACAGTGAACCAAACGCCGTAGTCGCCCAGTGCGGGCCGAGCGGCGGCGGCTAGAGAGTAATCCTTTGTCTCGATGATTTCAGCCAGTGAAAGATTGCTCGCAACGGTAAAACCGACCAGCGTGTAAATTACCACGCACGCTGCAATGGAAATCACGATGGCACGACCCACGTTCCGTTTGGGGTCTTGTACCTCCGAGCCACTGTTGGTAATTGTTGTGAAGCCCTTGAAAGCCAGTATGCCAAGTGCCGTAGCACCCAAAAAATTGCCAATGGTTCCAGCGTCTCCTGGGGTTGAAAAGTCGACTGAAAGGTTGTCAGCGATCCAGATTCCAACCAGGCCGAAAATGAGTATTCCTGCAATTTTCAAGACACCGATAAACGAGGCTACACCTTGGATCAGTCGATTACCTGAGAGATTAATAAAAAAGGCTGTAAGAATGAGTAATACGCCGAGGATAGGCACCATCATCCCGCTCTCGTCACCACCGAAAAGCTGCATGGTGTAGGCGCCGAACGTACGCGCCAAAAAACTCTGTGCGATCACCATAGAGAAATACATCAGCAACGCGTTAAAGGCCGTCGGTAAACGGTCTCCGTAGGCTTTGTGAAGATACATGCCAATGCCGCCGGCGGAGGGATAAGCGTTTGAAATCTTAATGTACGAATAGGCGCTAAAGCCAACGATCACGGCCGCGGCCAAAAACGCCAGCGGGAACAGAGCTCCCGTCATCTGCGCCATTTGACCGGTAAGGGCGAAAATGCCGGCGCCTATCATAACGCCCGTTCCGAGCATTACAGTTCCAGCTAGTGTCAGGCTATCTTCTGCGTACTGAGTTGTTCTACTTTCTTCTTCAGACATAAATTCTCCGGTTGCAATGATAGACCATCTTCAGCGTAGAAACGCATAGAGATCCAAACAGCAGAATCGGTTTCGGGCTCGTCACATATTGCGTTGTGCAGCTAAAGAGCTCTACTGCGCAGGGAGGCGCGTGAAAAGGCCATGCACCTCGTGAGGCCATCGGTAACCATCTGATGTGATTATTGTCAGATACATAACTACTGCGTACGTTTCCAGTGTAGGCCGCTAATCGCAAGTTGTGTACCTTCTTTCTGCATGCCGTTCCGCCGTATGGATATTCCTGCCACCATGTGAACGCAGTTCAGAAGCGGCCTGCTTATTTGAAGACTCCGGTTTTTTCCAGAATAATATTCTGTCTCTGAATTGTGTGTCGTAATAGAACTATGAGCAATCGGTTCCAGGATCTTTGAAGGTTTTCTGATTTACAACATGCTTCTGTAGTTCCTTCGCCAGCTGTTCGCTTCAAGCATACAGCTCCGTGATTGTATTCAGCTTCGATTGCCTCCGATGCAAGTTGAGCGCTTGCTTCCATAAGTTGTGCATGTTTTTGCATGATAGACCGAAGTTCCCAACCGTCAGGCTGTTGTTCCATTTCGGTTACAAGCGCTTCCATCTCAAGTATTTTCAAATCAAGATTCTGCTGAAAACTGGACGCGTCCCCATCTGCAAACGTTCCCAATGAATACAAAAACACAAACGCTGTAAGGACTATCAGAATAGAGTCTTTCAAATCGTACCTCCGCTAGTTTCTCGCCAACACGCGCTGTTCACAGCCCGCCTAAATAAACGTTAGCAGGGGATGACTGTCATTGATGTGACGTGATCATTACAAATATGTCCTCTGCCTGTCATTCGTCTGACAGAGTAGTCCGTGTATCTTCTGATAGCTGCTTGGTGCCACGCTCCCGTTTAGCAGCAAAAAGACTCGGGCAGAAGAGGGTCGGTTTTCTCTCCCATGTCAGGCCATATGCTGGCTCGTTATCGTGCGACTGCCAGATGCCTTTTTGCTCGAGAATCCGGAAACCCTTTGCTGATTTAGGTGAGGCGGTGACCGAGTATGAACACTCCTCGAAACTTGGAATACTCGGCGTGAGTTATAAGTTCTGAATGGTTTCAGGTACTGATGTCGTTTTCAACCTGTCACCAAGGCGCAGGCTCGGTCTTGACGCGCTTTTTGTCTGGTCTGGTTTTCACGTGCTGCCGGAATGATAAAAACAGAGAATGACCCAAGACCACAGACGGCCGGGATTCAGTCTCAATAAAAACAGGCGACTAACGGAATCATCATGCCAGTGTTTTGGGGGTAGATATAGAAGCACAGACGACGGGCCAGTGGTACTATGTGCAAATGGAAAAGTGGTGAAGGGCTTCACCCACGCGAGGAGAATTTTACAAAAACGCTGCAACTTTTACATGTTTGTAGTCTGTCCAGAACAGGCTAAGTGGGTAGTAGAGCGCACAATAGTATGGCACGGAGATTGCAGCTTGGTTAAGGCAAGTATCGATAGACATAAACTGAGGAAAGGATGACTTTGGAATCTATTAAGGGACGCCGTGGCTTTCTAAGAAAGGCGGGCACCGCTAGTGCCTTGTTGGCAATTGATGCCCTGCTTCCCGCCTGGGCGCGTAACATGCAGGTGGACGATTTTGGCTCAGGCGATGATGGCCAGCCGCTGGTCTTCGACCTGGACATTCGCGAACAGTCTTTCGACATTGCCGGTGGTCGTGGCACAGCTATGACAATTAATGACAGTGTGCCTGGTCCGCTTCTGCAGTGGCAGGAGGGACGCGATGTTGTTCTAAACGTCACCAATCACATGCGCCACGCAACCTCCATTCACTGGCACGGAATATTGCTGCCTTTTGAAATGGATGGCGTGCCGGGCGTCGCGTTTCCCGGCATTGATCCCGGCACTACATTCCAGTATCGCTTCCCCGTTAAGCAGAGCGGCACCTACTGGTACCACAGCCACAGTGGGTTGCAGGAACAATCGGGCGTTTATGGGCCACTTGTGATTCATGCCGATTCGCCTGAGCCTGTGAGCACTGAGCGTGACTATGTGGTGGTGCTGTCGGACTGGACTTTTGAAGATCCGCACGATGTGTTGGCCAAGCTCAAAAAAATGAGTGACTACTACAATTACCAGCAATTCACGTTGACTGATCTGTACGGCACCGATGACATGTCAGCAAGTGAAGCCTGGGCCAAGAAGCTTGCCTGGGACAAAATGCGCATGATGCCCACCGATATTGCGGATATCACAGGCGCAACTTATACCTACTTGATGAATGGCCTACATCCGGCTGGCAACTGGACGGGCCTATTCAAACCCGGCGAACGAGTGAGGCTGCGCTTTATCAACGCCTCGGCGATGTCGTATTTCAACGTGCGGATTCCTGGTTTGGCGATGACGGTAGTGGCTGCAGACGGGCAGAATGTCGAGCCGGTAGACATCGACGAGTTCCAGATCGGTGTGGCAGAGACCTATGACGTCATTGTCGAACCCGGTTCACAAGATGCCTATACCGTGATGGCTGAGTCCATGGACCGCAGCGGCTATGCCGCAGGAACGCTGGCCACGAGGCCTGGTGCGCAAGCCTCTGTGCCTGAACTGCGTAAGCGACCGCTGTTGACCATGGTGGACATGGGGATGGCCGGTATGGCTGGGGAGGGTATGAATAGCATGGACATGTCGGAAGAGCCCGTTGGAAGGGCTTCTCCCGCCAGTAAGATGGGGCACGATGGACATGGCGATTCCATGATGGTCAACGAGGGTAATTCTCATAAAGGCATGTCTCATGGGGGCATGCCTGGCACAGCAATGGCTGGGCCTATCATTGCGCGGCACGGGCCTGATACCCATGGCGCTGGCAATATCAGTATCGCTCAGGTTCAGCGCAACCGATTGGGCGAGCCTGGCACCGGTTTGGCTGATGTCGATCACCGAGTCCTGGTGTACAACGACCTGCGACGACGTGATGACGATTTCGATACCCGCGCTCCGGAGCGTGAAATAGAGCTGCATCTGACAGGCCACATGGAGCGATATATGTGGTCATTTGATGGCAAGCAGTTTCATGAAGTCGGCGGCCCCATCGAGTTCCATTACGGTGAGCGGCTGCGATTGACCCTGGTAAACGACACCATGATGAATCACCCGATTCACCTGCACGGCATGTGGATGGAGCTCGAGAACGGCCACGGCGAAAATATACCTCGAAAGCACACCATAAACCTGATGCCGGCGAGTCGGGTGTCGGCGCTGATCTCGGCAGATGCACCAGGGCGGTGGGCGTTTCATTGTCATCTTCTTTATCACATGGAAATGGGTATGTTCCGTGTGGTTCGAGTCAGCTAAAGGGAGATGATAATGCAGTCAAGAGATCTACTGGTTCCGGTTGTCGCCCTTCTTGCGGCCACGCGGGCCTGGAGCTACGAGCCCGCCGGAACGCCAGCAGACTGGCCAAACCCTATCCCCGATAAGCTGTATGGGATGGTGCTTAGTGATCGCCTGGAAGCCCGTTACGCCGACGAGGTAGACACCTACGTCTGGGATGTACAGGGCTGGTACGGCGGCGATTACAACCGCCTGTGGGTTAAGACAGAAGGTGAAGGGGAGCAGGGCGCGTCTCCCGAGAGTGCCGAACTTCAGTTGCTCTTCAGTCGTCGTTTTTCAGCGTTTTGGGATTGGCAAGTTGGGGTCCGGCATGACTTTGAGCCAGAGCCAGAACGATCGCACCTCGTTGTTGGTCTGCAAGGCGTGGTGCCCTACGAGTTCGAATGGGACAGCGCGTTGTTTGTCAGTGACGAAGGTGACGTAACTGCGCGGATTGAGGCGGAATATGATCTTCGCGTAACGCAGCGGATGGTGCTGCAGCCGCGGCTAGAGATCAATGCCGCCGCGTCAGACGTTCCAGAGTTGGGTTTGGGAAGTGGCCTCAACAGCACTGAACTGGGTATACGCCTGCGTTACGAATTTAAACGGGAAATTGCGCCCTACATTGGCGTGTCCTGGGAGAAGAGCTACGGGGATACAGCGGACTTCTCACAACAAGAAGGCGAGCCAGTCTCGGTGACCTCGTTTGTTGTTGGGATTCGGGCCTGGTTCTAGTGGGATTATGCGGAATCGTGAAGGCTCCAGATACGTCAACGGACGATGAACATTATTCACAGCGCCTGCAGACGCTATTAACAGGAGAAATAGAAATGAACAGACTCATTCAGCTTTTTGCACTTGGTATCTCTATTGCATTCGGCGCAACTGCGTGGGCTGCGCAGCATGCGCATGCGGCGGACATGCCCATGGCACAAAAGATGCAAAAGATGCAAAAGATGCACGGGCACATGCAGACGATGCAGGAGCAGATGAAAGCAATAGAAGCAGCGGAGGATCCAAAGAAACGTCGAGAGCTAATGCAGCAGCACATGAATAGCATGCGAGAAGGCATGATGATGATGGGCAAGATGGACCAGTCAAAAAAAGAAGGAATGTCGCCCAATGCGATGCAGAACAAGATGATGGCAATGGATTGCAAAGCAGACGACGCACAATGTCAGCGAATGCAGTCAATGCAGAATCGTCAGGATTCGATGCAAGAACGCATGAACATGATGCAAATAATGATGCAGCAGATGATGGAGCACCAGTCAGCGTTGATCGACCAGTAGTGGCCAGAAGGAGATATTGATCGTAGCGACAACTAACAGCGCCTGCGAGATATTGAGCACAGGTAGATCAGGGCCGATTACCTGGTGAACAACCTAACGTATCGCCGAGGAGTAAGTTCGTATCGCATGATCAACATCGTCAGCTTGCCTAGAAGAGCTAACCAAGATAGCACGCGATACAACGAGTAACGAAAAATGATGAATGCCAAAGTTTATCGGATGGTTACGGACGACCATATTTGCCCCTTCGGGTTAAAGGCCAAGGACCTTCTAAAGCGCCGTGGTTTCGCCGTAGACGATCGTCATTTGACGTCGCGCGCGGAAACCGATGCCTTTCAGGAAGAACATGGTGTAGAGACAACGCCACAGGTCTTCATCGATGGAAAGCGTATCGGAGGCTATGACAGTCTGCGTGAACATTTCGATTTGAAAAGTGAACAATCGGAGGACGTAAGCTACCAACCCGTTGTGGCTGTCTTCTGTGTAACCTTGCTGATGGCGCTGGCAGCCACCTGGGTATCGACTGGCGAATTGTTCGAAGTGCGCGCCCTCGAGTGGTTTATTGCCTTCAGCATGTGCGTGCTTGCAATCCTGAAGCTGCAGGATCTTGTGCGCTTCTCCAACCAATTCATCACCTATGACTTGCTGGCTCGTCGTGTCGTTCGGTACGCCTACGTCTATCCCTTTGCCGAGGCATTCGCCGGGCTCGGAATGATTGCAGGTGTGTTGACGCCTGTGGTAGCGGCCACAGCGTTGTTTATAGGCTCCATCGGTGCTGTGTCAGTGGTCAAGGCCGTTTACATTGATCGACGGGAGCTCAAATGTGCTTGCGTCGGCGGGGGTAGCAATGTCCCGCTAGGTTTCATCTCGCTGACTGAAAATCTCATGATGGTGGGTATGGCATTGTGGATGTTCGCACAATGAATTGAAGCAAGGTGCGCTGCATGTGTTGCGGGCCGAAGAAAGCGACGATTGATTTGTAGGAAGTTGAATATGGAGCTACTAACCATGAAAGAGAACGGATCTAAATATGGCAATTTTGCTGCCATGATCGGGACTTCAACGGCCGTCATGCTAGCGCTTATGTATCTTAATTCCTACTCGGTAGAACATGTCTTCTGGAGCGAAACGCGCTTCTATATGGCACTGTACATGGGGGCAGCGATGGCCATCGTGATGTTGAGCTTTATGCTCCAGATGTACAGCAACACGGCGCGCAATATCAGTATTTACGTAGGCAGTACTTTGCTGTCCGCACTCGCGTTATACCTGGTTCGCAGTCAGGACACAATTCAGGACCAATCCTAGATGAAGGCAATGATTCCTCATCACTCGATTGCAATTCTGACAAGCGAGCGGGCGGAGATTGATGACCTACGAGTACGTGAGTTGGCTGACGGGATCATCAAGGCGCAGCGGCGTGAGATTAAGGAGATGCAGTGGCTAATCGATGACATACAGAAAAATGGGCCTGCTTCTACCGTAGAAGCAGCTGAAGCGCGGCCGGTGCCACCGTTTAAAGGCAAGCTTCAGCCATGAGCTATTCGGTTCTCGGGACTATGACGTGATCGAGCCACCGTTCGGTGTTGGCCTGGAACTTCGATGACAGCCGCACTACTGATTACGTCCGTACTGTTCACGGTAACGCTTGCTGGGCACTGTTATGTCGCTCGTCTTCTTGCCACCCGGCTAACGGGCAGCAGCGGCGTTGAGTTCATCGTGCTGTGCTGGACGCTCGGAATTCTTCACATCACACAGGTCGGATTGTATGCGATTGGATTCGCGCTCGGTGAATGGCTGGGCATCGGTTCTTTCGAACAGTCTGTGGGTATGACGGCAATGGATACGTTCTATTTCTCGCTGGTCAGTTTTACGACGCTCGGCCTCGGACAAGTCTTCCCCACTGGTCACTTGCGCTTTATTGCAGGATTTGAAGCCTTCAACGGTTTCATGTGCATTACATTGTCGGCGTCGTTGGTTTTTCGCTGGGTGCACGGCAATGTTGGGACGCAGCCCTCTCAGTAGGTGCAATGAACATCGCTGGCGATTGATATTGCCCTTGCTACCACAAAGCAGGCTTTGCAGTTGATCCACTCGCCCGAACGAGAATCGCTTAAGGAGTCGACGATGGAAACGAGAAGCCAACGATCAATACAGTTACCTGTGTTCGCCCAGGTGCTGGCGGCATTCATTTTCGCACTGGGCGCCGTGTTGGCCGCTGGGGGCGTCTATCTGTTGGCGCTCGGCGGTTCGCCTTTCTATGTTTTCCAAGGCATAGGTCTGT
>Ga0070726_10002875_pt1 | contig 15125 bp, 21 predicted proteins | sample tdAd471_FD_67275 | JGI IMG/M metagenome (GOLD analysis project Ga0070726, IMG submission 67275) | Marine sediment microbial communities from the Atlantic coast under amendment with organic carbon and nitrate - tdAd47.1 | ecosystem: Environmental > Aquatic > Marine > Coastal > Sediment | place...
ACGTCGCAGGAAATCGGGCTCGACGCAAAGACGCTCGACCGCCTCGGGGAAGCACTACTGATACCCCTATCGCATACCCCTATCGAAAGCCCTAGCGATATAACGGAAACGGAAAAGACAACGGAAAAGACAACGGAAAAGGATAAGACCAAGACCACGGATAAGACCAAGACCACGGAGAGGGGGGTGCAGGGGGGAGAGGGTCCGAAAAGCTGCCCTCCCTCCCCGCCCGCTGATAGCGGTCGGTCGGGCAGCACGAACATCGGGGATGAAGCGCTCAGGCATCTACGGCAACGCCTGGCAGACCAAGGGAGGACATGATGGCAAAACGCGGGCAGCTCGCCTTCACCGATCCCGAGGAGCTGGAACAGAGGATCGAGGAGTATTTTCAGAGCCGGGTGCGCAAGCGCAAAATCTATCCGCGCGATGGCGACCCATACGAGGAAGAATACCAGGTGCCGCCAACGATGGCAGGGCTCGCACTCGCACTCGACACCACGCGCCAGACCCTCCTCGCATACAGTAGGGGAGACGAGCCACGCGATCCGGCATTTGTCCCGATCATCGCGCGCGCCAAGATGCGGATCGCAGAGTTCGCAGAAGAAGCGCTCTATGTCCGAGAGGCATCGAACGGGGCCAAGTTCGCCTTGGAAGTGAACCACGGCTACGGCCGAGAAGATCGAGAAGGCGGCACGGGCGACGGCTTCGAGGTGAAAGTGATCCCGCCCGCATACGGGGAAGCGATCAAGGCGATCCCCAAGTGGCAACCGGAAGGAGACGATGATGAGTGATTTTCAAATTCACCACCTGGCGAATGGTGACTTCGAGGTGGCCCCCATACCAACGCAGAGGCGAGCAGGAGCGCCGCGTGGGCGTGTGGTGGGTCATTCACGGGTCGAGGGTGCCGAGAGGTCGCAATGCCTCTCAGCGGGCCGCACAGAGAGTGCAAGTGACTTGCCTTGTGAAGTCGAGGTTGATGGCTTTATCACCGTTTGGCCGGAGCTCAGAACATGACGCGGCAGGAGCTGCGCATCGAGCGGATCGCACCAGGCAGCGAGGAGGCGGTGATCGCCCAGGCGCTCGACCGCGTGGAGCCCGGCGACCTGGTGGTGTATCATCGGGGAGCGTCCGGCTCTGCGCCGACAGCTGCGAAGCGCGCGGCAATGCTCCTGCATGATCGCGGGCTCTGCCTCCTGACGCAGCGGATCACGGCCGAACGCAACGGCGAAGGGGAGAGGATCGTGGACTACCTGGCGATCAAGGCGAAGGTGAAGCGGTGACGGGATATCGGATCATCGGGCGGGCTGTCCTGGCGGCGTCATGCGCTGCCGGGGCGATCCAGCTCGCGCTCACGGTCCTGGAGCTGGCCGGATGGTGAGCCAGACCTGGACCTACGAGACGAGCCCGGTGGCCTGGGCATACAAGCAGGATCGCGCGTTCGCGTCGTTCATCATCGGGCCGGTCGGCTCCGGCAAGTCGGTGCCCAGCCTCCAGCGCATCCTCGATCTTGGCCAGGAGCAAGCGCCCAGCGACGACGGCAAGCGCCGGTCGCGCTTCGCGGTGATCCGCAACACCATGCCAGAGCTGCGATCCACCACGGCCGTGACCTATCAACAGATTTATCCCTCGGATGCGTTCGGGGATATCATCTGGCGATCACCGGCCACACACATGATCCAGCCGCGCAACTCTGACCTGGAGATCGAGGTCAACCTGATCGCGCTCGACAAGCCCAAGGACGTGAAGAAGCTCCTTTCTCTGGAGCTGACCGGGGCCTTCATCAACGAGATGCGCGAGGTGCCGCGATCCGTCGTCACCCGCCTAACCGAGCGCGTCGGCCGCTTCGCGCTGAACGAGCGATCAAGCACTTGGTCCGGCATCTGGGGCGACACCAACCCACCCGACGCCGATCATTGGCTCTACGGCTGGCACCACCGCGACACGCCCGAGGGCTACAGCTTCCACCAGCAACCGCCCGGCGTCCTGGAGGTGCGGCCGCGCGGTTCCGGTGCAGAGATCATTGACGAGAATTTCCCCGAGTATCAGGGTATCAAGCTCACGTCGGCCGAGGTGCTGATCTGGTATCGCGGCAAGGTGCGGCGCGTCGATTGTCCGATTGAGGTGATCCGTTCGGCCGAGCGGTTTTGGATCGTGAACCCGTGGCAAGAGAACCTGGTCGCGCTGTCCCGCGTCGATGCTGGCTCAAACCCGCTCGGGGTGCGCAGTTACTACGGCCGCGCGCTGGCGGGCAAGTCGCTGGAGGAAATCCAGAGCTATCTCCAGGGCGTCTACACGTTCGTGACGGACGGGCGGCGCGTGGTCCCGCAATACAACGGCCAGGTGCATGGCGTCGATCACCTGCCGATCCTGCCTGACGAGCCGGTGTTCATCGGGGCCGACATTGGCGGCGGCACGCTCCAGCCCTCGGCACTCCTGTTCCAGAAGCATCCGCGCGGCCCGCTCCTGGCGCACCGCGAGGTGGTGTGCTTCGACATGGGGATCAAGCGCTTTGGCGAGCTGGTGGGCGAGGCCCTGGTCAAGCACTTCCCCGATCACGTCGCCAGGGGGCTGACCGGCAAGGGATGGGGCGACCCGGCCGGGGGCAAGCGCGACGAGATATTCGAGACGGCGAGCTTTGACTGGCTACGCACGCAGCACGGCATCAACCTGGAGCCCGCGCCGACGCAAGACCCAAAGATGCGGATCGCGGCAATCGCCGGGCCATGCGAGCGGATGATCGACGGCAAGCCTGGGCTCCTGGTCAACAAGCGCAACTGTCCGATGCTGCACAAGGGGCTCATGGGTGCATGGCACTTCAAGCGCCTAGCGGTGTCGGGCGAGGATCGCTACGCCGACAAGCCCTCGAAGAACGACGAAAGCCATATCTGCGACGGGGCGGGCTATGGGTTCCTCGGCGTGGGCGAGTTCGACCGGCTGGGCGGGCGTAGGACCGACGGCCAGGGCGGCGGATCGTTCCAGGCTGACGGTGATTGGGACGTTTTTGCATAAAAAAGCCCGGCACAAACCGGGCTTGATAGTCTATTTCTTAGGCAGATTTCAGCCGTCGCCGTAGCCGTAGCCGGAGCCGGAGCCGGAGCCGTAGCCGGAGCCGGAGCCGGAGCCGTAGCCGTCGCCGAAGCCGTAGCCGTAGCCGGAGCCGTCGCCGTCGCCGGAGCCGGAGCCGTAGCCGTAGCCGTAGCCGTCGCCGTCGCCGAAGCCGTAGCCGTCGCCGGAGCCGTTTTCAGAAAATCGGTCGTTGGTCAGCTTAACTGCATCACGAAGGGTCATATTCAGGAGCCCCCAAGATGGACTGACCGGCTGCGGCGGTGGTCGGGATGATTTCGCAGGCGTCCAAGACGACGATTTCGCCAAGCTCCCCGGCAATTTTGCTGCCCTCTGCATTCAGGCCATGCAGCGCAACGCCAGAAAGAGTGTGGCCTTTCGCGGCCCTCCAATACCAAAGGCGGCGCGACCCGGTGAGGCGAACAGTGCGATCTTGGATGCTCACCAGCGTGCCCGCGTGGACGCCGCTATCGCGGCTGCGGACGATGACAAACTGCCCGAGAAGCTGGTCAGCCGGGTGGGCGGTCGGTGAAGGCGAAGCTCCGCCGCCAAGGATTTCGGCCAAGGCGGTGAGCTTGTTTAGGTCGATTTGCATTTTTCTTCCTTGTCTTTTGGGGTGTTGTGCTTGCGCACCATTAACTCATATACCTTGACTGTGCAGCGCGTCAAGGTGTATGAGTTAAGTGAAAGCAAAGGGTTAGCTCCGATGGCAAAAGATGATGTGCAGCGCGAAGATATGACGCCACCTTGGCGGCGCTACACAAAAGCCGAGGAAGATCAAAGGCTTGACGTGTTAGACGCTCGGATCGAGCGCAGAAAGGCGATCCTTGAATGGGATCAGCGCGAGCGAACCAGGATCATGCACCGGGCGATCCGCCGGATGCGTAGAGCGGAGGGGAAGGAATGAGCGAGACGATCTGGAGGGCGATTGCCATGCTGCCGGGCCTGCCCGAGCTGGGGGCGTATCCAACGCCGCTGGAGTGTGCCGAGGCGGCGGATTACTTTGCCGGGCTCCTCGGGGTGGCGGTGCATTGCTCCGCAACGGTGTCGGCATGAGCGGGCTCCAGGAGAAGAAGGGCCACGTCAGGGTCGAGGATGGCATGGCGGTGATCTACGTCCCGGCCGATGAAATCCACGGGCTCCTGGTCGCGCTCCAGCCCTGCCCGTGCAAGGGGCCGAAGTCGAACGCCACGGCCGATGTGCGCAAGCGCCTGGCCGACGCGCTGACATGGGCGAGGAACCGGCTATGACCAGGGACCAGGGAAGGCGCGAGAAGGTGATCGGCAAGATCATGGCGCGCGTCGAGATCAACGAGGAAACCGGATGCTGGGAGTGGCAGGGGCCAACCTCGGGAAGCGGGCGCGGCGGCGGATATGGCCGCATGTGCCTGGATGGCCAGACCGTCGCGGTTCACCTGGTCGCATACGCGCATTTTCACGGATACATTCCAGGCAAGAAGCAGGTGGATCACCTCTGCGAAAACCGCCTGTGCTGCAACCCGAACCACCTGGAGCTGGTGACGCACCTGGAGAACCAGAGGCGGCGCACGCATCGGGCTTTGAGACTGGCGGTGTCGAATGAGTAACCGCATGACAGCCGCCCAGCTCCAGGAGTTCTACAAGGCCGACGGCGACACCAGCGCGCCGCGCCAAGACCGTGAGGGGCCGATCCACCGGGCGATCCTCGATCTCCTCGACCTGGTGCTGCCGGGCGATGCGATGTATCACCACAGCCCGAACGAGCTGGACATGGCCGGGCCGGAGGCCGCGCGGCAGATCGCCAAGGCGCGCAAGCTGGGCACCAAGCCAGGCTGGCCGGATATCGAGATCATCTGGCAGGGCAGGTTCTACGGCCTGGAGATCAAGGCCGACAGCCGCCAGAGCGATGCACAGAAGGATATCCAGCGCGATCTCACGCGGGCCGGTGCGCCCTATGCCGTGGTGCGATCCGTCACCGAGGCCGAGGCGGCGCTGAAACAATGGGGGATCACATGAACGAGCCCGATCTCGACCTATCCATCCCGTCGCTGATGCGCGCCTGCAAGGGCAACGTGGCAATGCTGCCGAGCTTCATGGTGCATGACGACGCGGTGTGGCCGCGCTCAGGCGTGGTCAGGACCGACAGCAAGGGCCGCATCCACATGCGCCGCTCGACGTTCAACCGCACCGTGGCGGGCAAGCTGCCGATCCGCGAGGGTATCTGGCATCGCATCGACGTGCAGGAGTTCCACCTCGATCTAAAGTCGCACCATCTCCAAGGATCGAGCGACCAGGAGGGCGGCAACCGCCGGGCGGCGGCGCGAGCGGTGGCAAAGGCCGATTGGGCAGGACGCATACAGGGAGACGAGAGCTATGGGATTGCTCCATCCGGGGATCACCGGCAACAGGACGTTGCACGAGATGTTGCAGAGGCTAAGGCCCGAGGAACAAGCGGAGGCGTTCGCTCAACCGTTTTTGCCCGAGATGGTGGCGACGACGGCTAAGTGGGCCTGGACGCTGGAGGACGACGAGGGCGAGTTCGTGGCCAGCATGGCGATCATGCCTGACGTGAACCGGCGCGGCTGGTTCGTATCCTATCCCGGCGCTCGCATCCGGTCCTCTGCCGAGCTTCGCCCGCTGTTTCGGCTTTACACCATCTTCCGCGACAGCGGCGCGGTGTATGACGAGCTGCGTGCGTGGGTGGCCTCTGACGACGAAAGAGCGATTAGATTTGCCGAATGGTTCGGTTTTCGGCTAGATTGCGGGCCAGCGACTGCGTTTTCACCGACGGGTCGGGATATGAGCTTATACCTATGGAGGCGACCATGAGCGGAATTTTCGGCGGCGGCGACAACGGGGCGGAAGCGAAGAAGCAGGCGGCGCAGGCGCGGCGCGAGCGGCAAACCTCGAACGAGGAAGCCAACCGATCCCAGCAGCGCGCCGAGCGCGGCGGCGGGTCCGGCGGCGGCACGCGCGGCCGTGACATGCTGATCGGCAACCTGTCACAGCGTCTCAAGAACACGCTCGGGGGCTGATCGTGGCACAGTGGGACGTTGACAAGGCGTGGAAGGCGATCTCTGCCGCGAAGCGCGACAAGGAAGCCTCGGACGAGATTTACCGCGAGGCGATGGAGCTGACGTTCCCCGACCGCGAGAATTTCACCAAGCGCAAGGAGGGGCAGCAGAAGGCCGCTTACAACTGGGACAGCACGCCCCAGGTGTCGGTGATCCGAGCCGCCAACCGCCTCTCCTCGGACTTCACGCCGCAGTTCCAGGACTGGTTTGAGATTGGTCTTGGGCCAGCGGCCGAGCAAATGCCCGACGAGACGTTCAAGGAGGCCGTAGGCAAGGCGAAGGACGAGGCCAAAGCCGAGCTGGAGGCTGTCACGAACATCGTGCAGGCCGTGTTTAACGGGCCGGGCTTCCCGACCGCCTCGAACGAAACCTACATCGACTGGCACTATGGCCAGGGCGGTATGAAGGTGATGCCGAACGACGACTTCCTGGGCGAGCCGGTGATCTTCCAGGCCATGCCTCTCTCGCACTTCTACGCCTACGAGGGGCCGAACGGGCGGCTGGATCGCTGGTTCTTCTGGCACGAGCTGCGCGCCGACGCGATCATGGCCGAGTGGCCGGACGCCACGCTGCCCGAGAAGCTGAAAGAGGAGGCCGCGAAGCCGGCGCCCGGCATGGTCAAGCTCGCCTCGGTGGTCTACCGCGACTATGACGAGAAGGAGCGGCCGTTCCGCTACGAGGTGTTCTGGCAGAAGGGTGCGGACAAGGCCCGCCTGGTCGAGCGCCAGAGCCGCACCTCGCCTTTCGTGACGCCGCGCTATTCCAAGCTGCCCGGTGAGAACCGGGGCCGTGGGCCGGTGCTGTTCGCGCTGCCGGATATCCGCACCGCCAACAAGATCGTGGAGCTGACGCTTCGCGCCGTGGCCGTGGCCGTGGCTGGCGTCTACACCGCGACCGAGAACGGGCTGAACGGGCCGATCTCGATCAAGCCCTATTCGATCATCAAGGTGCGCCGCAACGGTGGGCCGGACGGCCCCAGCCTCCAGCGCCTCGATAACCCCCAGCGGATCGACTTTGGCGAGCTGGTGCTGGACACGCTCCACATGAACATTCGCAAGGTGATCGGTGACAACAGCCTGCCGCCCGAGGCTGGCCCGATCCGCACCGCGACCGAGTTTGTGCAGCGCGCCCGCGAGCTGGTGGCAGATCAGGCAGGTGGCCTGGGCCGTCTCTATGCCGAGTTCGTGATCCCGGCCGTGCAGCGTGTGGTCGATATCCTGGAGGCGAAGCAAATCCTGCCGACGCAGGGGCTCCAGATCGACCAGTTCTTGATCGAGGTGCGCATGACGAGCCCGCTCGCGCGCGGCGAAGCCATGCAGGAGGTCGAGAACATCGTGCGCTTCATGGAGATGCTGAAAGCCATTGGCGGCGATCAGCTCATGGCATTCGAGATGGACCTTGAGAAAGTCACGCCACGCCTGGGCGATCTGATGAACGTGCCGATGGACCTGCGCACCACCACGCAGCAGAAGGCCGAGCTGAAAAAGGCGGCGGCGGCACAAGGCGCGGCCCAGCAAGGGGCCGATCCAAACGTGGCGGCAGCGGCCGTCGAAGCCCAGGAGGCGCAGCAGTGACACCCTTCTTCCGATTTGTTGACAGCGTAGGCGACGGCACCGGGTCAAAAACAATGAATGTTGACGGGTCTGTGACGCCGCAGGTTTTCAAGCTCGCGCCTCTGGCGGGCCAGAGGCTGCGCCTGGAGCGCGGCATCTTTTTCCTTGAAGATGCCGGGAATTTCACGGCAGCGGGTTTTGGCGCAGGGGCAGCTTTGGCGACGGGCGTCTCCATTGAGGTGCGCGAGGCGTCGGATGATAGCGTGCGGGTCGACCTTACCTCTGGCGTCTTGATCAAGGGAAACGCCGGGTTCTCGCGGTATTGCCACGATGTTAACTATTTTCAGTTTGGGGCCGGAGACAACTTCCTAAGCGCCCGGTGGACGTGGAGCAAAGCAGGCGCTCCACTTCCTATCGGTGGCGATGGATATCTCGCTGTCACAATTTCTGACGACTTAACGGGTTTGGTCGATTTCACGCTTGCCGTTCAAGGGGTTTACACATGACAGATGCCGGGCTCGATGCCCTGTTCCAGAACGCGGACAGTGACGCCTGGCGCGATCTCATGCGCCGCACAGAGGCCGACGCGCCGGTGAAGCAAGGGATCGACCCCGAGCTTTACGCGGTGGTGTTCTCGACGCCTGCCGGGCGCGAGGTGCTGGCGGATATGTATAACCGCTACGTCAACCTGACGCGCTGCGTGCCGGGCCAGGGGGCCGATGCAGCGTTCTACCGCGAGGGCATGGCGCAAGTCGTGTTCGATATCGTTCACAACATCACCCTGGCGCAAGAAGGAGAAGGCAATGGCCAAGAAGGATGATCTGATCGAGGAGGCGAAGGTCCTCGGGATCGAGCTGGACAGCAAAGAAACGGTGGCAGACCTGGAGGCCAAGATCGCGGAAGCGAAGGCCAACCAGCCAGCCCAGATCGAGGGCGAAGTGAAGCGCTCCAAGGTGAACCGGGGCTCGCGCCGCCGGATCGAGCGCACGATCACGTCGCTCAACAAGGAGATCGACGCGGCGATCAAGGAGCTGGACATGCAGGCGTTCGTCGCTGACGACGACGGCAACCGCACCGGCGAATGGCCCGCTGTCACCCGGCTGCGCGAAGCGAAGGCCGAGATCAACGACCAGGTTAACCAGCTCCTCGCGGGCTGATCTGAAAACCCACACCCCAGCGAAATAGGAGACGACGTGCATGTGGAAATTCTGGCAATATCACGCCCCCGTGTGGAGCCCGGCCGATGAAGGCTCGGGAGGTTCGGGCGAAGGCAACGGAGACGGCGGCAGCGGCGGCGAAGGCGAAGGCGCTGGAGGCCAAGGTGAGGGCGGCGACGGAGACGGACAGGGCCAAGGTAACTCCTCGATCCTGGACTTCGCCACCAAGGGCAAGGCCAAGGAAGGCGAGGGCGACGGAGAAGCCTGGAAGCTGCCGGACGGCATGGAGCTGCCGGATCATCTGGTGGGCTCGACGGCTGACGAAACGCTGGCGAAGCTGACCAAGGCTTACCAGGGCGCGCGGCGCGAGCTGTCCCAGAAGGGCAAGGGCGAGGGCAAGCTGGAGGGTGCGGTGCCCGACGATCCCGACGGCTATGTGTTCGACGCCGAGGGCGACGACGACAAGATCGCGGCCGAGCTGAACAGCGAAGCCTCGAAGCCCTATGTCGATGCGTTTCGCAAGGCCGCGCACAAGCTCGGTATTCCAGACAAGGCGTTCACCCAGCTCATGCGCGAGGGCCTGGGCGGGATCGCGGAAAGCGGGATGCCGATTGGCGTCTCGAACGAGGAGGCGCAGAAGATCAGCGGCGAGCAGGAAATGGCTTCGCTGGTCAAGGAGGTCGGCCAGAAGGAAGCCAGCACCATCGTCAACACCATCGGCACCTATGCCGAGAAGCTGGCCCAGCGCGGCGTGCTGAAAGACGAGCAGGACATGGCCGAGTTCGCGCAGATGGTCGGCACCGGACGAGCGGCGCGCATCTTCCACCGCATCCTGACCGGCGAGATGGGCGAGAAGCCGATCCCGATGGCCGACGGTGCGGATGGATCGGTGACGCCGCAGGAGGCATACGCCAAGCACGCGGCCGCAAGCCGGATGCCTGCCGGTGCTGAGAAAGACGCGGCAATGGCGGAAGCCCAGCGGCTGATGCAAAAGGCGTTTGGCAACTCGCCGCAACAGACTGGATCGATCCGCTCTGGCGTGCTATAGGTGCAGCGGGCGCGAGCCTTTATGAAACCTCCCTGTTGGAACGCCCCGGCAATCTCCTCCCGCCGGGGCGTTTTTTTTATGCGCGCTTGCCAGATTGCGCGGCTGGTGGCATATTAGCGCACAAGATGCAGACCCGCGAGGAACGGCACCCGGCTTAGGCGACAGGCCCGTGACCCTCAAGGCCCTCGATCTCCCCCGATTGAAACCTTGAAGGAGTGACGCAATGTCCACCTCTCTCTCTACCGCAGCAATCGCCAGCTTTGACGCTGATGTGAAGCACGCCTATCAGGATATGGGCAAGCTGCGCGACACCACGCGCGTCAAGACCGGCGTTGTCGGCTCGACCCACCGCTTCCCGAAACTGGCCGCTGGCCTGGCAACCCGCCGGGTGAAGCAGACCGACGTTGTGCCGATGAACCTCGCGCACACCAACGCGACGGCCACGCTCGAAGATTGGAACGCCGCCGAATACACCGACGTGTTCGATGATGCGAAAACCAATATCTCCGAGCGCGAGGAGCTGGCCGGTTCCATCGCCAAGGCGATCAGCCGCCGCGAGGACCAGCTTATCATCGACGCGCTGGAAGCGACCGCAACCACCCTGACCGTGGCAAGCTCCATCGGCGGGGCGAACACCAACCTCAACGTGGACAAGCTCCGTCGCGCGTCTCGCCTCCTGGGCGACAACGGCGTGGGCGAGGACGAGGATATCACCTATGTGGGCTCCTACGTCGGCCGCGAAGGGCTCCTCGGGGAAACCGAGGCGACCAGCGCGGACTTCAACACGGTGCGCGCCCTGGTGAACGGCGATATCTCCAGCTTCCTGGGCATGTCGTTCAAGTGGATTGCCACCCGTGCCGAGGGCGGGCTCGACCTGACCGGCGGCGACCGGACCACCTTTGCCTATGCGAAGTCGGCCATCGGGCACGCCATCGGGATGGATCAGCGGATGGAGGTCAACTACATCCCGACCAAGACGAGCTGGCTCGCCAACATGCTGTTCTCGGCAGGCTCCATTGAGATCGACGCCGGTGGCGTGGTCGAGATCACCTGCGACGAGGACGGCGCATAAGCGCCACCAGGGGGCGGGCTCTGACGCTCGCCCTCTCCTGAAACTGAACCTGGAGAACCATCATGGCTTTCAACCTGCAAGGACTGGAGAACCACAGCGGCTCCGGCGGTGGCGTGAAAATCTGGAGCTACAATGCCGGAACCGATGCCAAAGCCGCCGTCAAGGGCGCTGGCTATTTCAACACGGCCGCTGGCCTTCTGAACGTCGGGGATCGCATCTTGATCCACGCCTCGGATGCCGACTTCGATGCACACGTCTCGGCCAATGCGTCCGGCGTCGTCACCATCGCGGCAATCGACGCCTTCGCCTAATCCGCTGGGGTGTGGATGCGAGGGACGGGCCGGGGCTGTCATGGCCCCGGCCTCTTTTCTTAGGGGGCTGACATGACCGACAGCAGAGTGGACGTTGCATCGCAAGCGCTGGCTCGCCTGGGCGAACCGGCGATCTCCTCTTTCGAGGAGGACAGCGACACGGCCGAGAAGGTAAACCAGCTCTATGAGCCGACGATCCTCCAGCTCCTCGGATCGCACGACTGGAGCTTCGCCACGCGCCGCAAGGTGCTGGCCGAGGACGCGGCAGGCACGCCGATCAACGAATGGAAGCGGGCTTTCCTCCTGCCGACCCTGCGCACGGATCGCGTGGGCAAGCCTCTGTCCGTGTTCAACACGACGCAGCAGCGCGCGCCCCAAGTGTTCCTCTACGAAATCCAAGAGCGCTGGCTGTTCTGCGACTTCGATACGGTGGTGATCGAATACATTTGGCGCGTGCCGGAAAGCCAATGGCCGGGCTACTTCCACACGCTCGCAATCGAGGCCATCGCGGCAACCTTGGCGCTGCCGGTGACGGAGAACGCCAGCAAGGAACAGCTCCACCGCCAGATCGCCTACGGCAACCCGAGCGAGTTCGGCCGGGGCGGGCTGTTCCGCACCGCCACCGAGGCCGACGCAACCGGCGATCCGACCCGCTCGCTCCTAGACGATCACGATCCGATCTGGAGCGCCCGTTTCGGAGGGGTCTACTGATGCCGACGAGCCGCCATGTCCAGACCAGCCTTTCGGCCGGTGAGTTCGATCCGCTCCTCTGGAGCCGCGAGGACGTGTCGTTCTTCTACAACTCGGCGCGCATCATCGAGAACGCGGTGCCGCTGCCCCAGGGGGGCGCGAAGCGGCGCGAGGGCTGGCGCTTTCGTGCGCTCCAGCGCGGCCCGATCTCCGCAATCGACCTGTCCGGCGCGACCGTCACGGCAGCGAACGGTGGCACGGCCGGGAACCTGACGGACGGCGACCGCAACACGCTCCTGGAGACAGGGGCAGAGGCGACGATCTCGGGCGTAAGCAACGCCAACCCTGCCGTGGTGACGGCGACCGGGCACGGCTACACCACCGGCGACCGGGTGCGGGTCGAAGGGGTCGAGGGCATGGGCGTGCCCAGCGGCTCGACCGCCTCAATCACCAACGCGACCCAGGCTAACCCCTGCGTTATCACCGCTGCCGGGCATGGCTTCTCGACTGGCGACCAGATCGAGATCACCAGCGTCTCGGGCATGACGGAGCTGAACAACGAGACTTACACGATCACCGTTATCAGCGCGGACACCTTCTCGCTGGATGCGACCGACAGCACCGGCTTCACCGCCTACTCCACCGGCGGCTCGGCCGAGCAAATCCTGGCCAGCTCGATCAACGGCCACCAGGGCACGATCACGGTTTTGACCGCCAACACCTTCTCGCTCGACGGCTTCGACAGTTCGGCGCTCGGCGGGTATGTGTCGGGTGGCACGGCCACGAAGGGCGTCGGCACGGCAACCGAATACGAGGTCACTCGGATCGACCTTGGCAGCGCGCAGGCGGTATCTCTGTTCGACATGCGGGATCTTCGGATCGTCAGCTTTCCCGCCGGTATCTCGACGGCGAACGTCACGCTCCAGGCCAGCTCGGACGGTTCGTCGTGGACCGACGCGGCCACTTTTTCCGTGGGCAACATCGCCTATGATCGCCGCTTCGGCGCAGCGCCTGACACCCTCTTGGGCACCGCGCGCTACTGGCGCGTGATCGTGGACAACCCGTCGGCCGTCGATCTCAAGGGCGCAACCGTCGAGCTGTCCGGCGTCGAGATGCAGATTGAGGCGGGCTACAGCTCGGGCGGGACGGTCGGGGCGTTCTCGCTTCACCGCCTGACCGCTAGCATCGAGGACGAGTATATCCTGGCGATGATCGGCGGGTGCTGCGACGTATTCGATGGATCGACCTGCGCGTGGGTAGCGGCAATCTCGATCCCGCACACCGACGCGCAGGTGGCAGCGATCAAGGCCGCGCCGAACCTGGACACGCTGATCCTCTACCACCAGGACCAGCCGCCCTATATCGTGCAGCGCCTGGGCAGCGACCAAGACTGGCGGTCAAGCCCGCTGGAGTTCGACACCATCACCGAGTTTTCCTTTGACGACGAGGACACCGGCGGCGGCGAGAACGAAATCCAGTTTCTGCGCTTTGACGACATGGCGAGCGGGCACAAGCTCCTGGTCGAATACAACGGCACCACCAGCGACGAGATTACCTGGACCGGCACCGCGTCCACCAATGCCTCGCGCTTGGAGGCGGCAATCGAAAGCCTGCCGGATATCACCTCGGTGGCGGTGCGGATCAACGAGGGATCGGGCGCGAACGCGGAGCTGGAGGTCGAGTTTACTGGCAAGGACGGCAAGAAGCCCGGGCCGATCCTGGTGATCGACATTCTGACCGGCGACGGCACGGTGGTGCTGTCACGCAAGCAGTTCGGGAAAAAGGACTTCGACGCGCTCTGGAGCGCCACGCGCGGCTATCCGAGCTGCGGCACCTTCTACCAGGGGCGGCACTGGATGGGCGGCTTCAAGGCGCGGCCAGACGTGATCGTGGCCAGCCGGGCGGGCGCGCTGTTCGACTTCAAGGAGGACGCGGACCCCGTGGGCGCATCTCCGATTGTGGTCGCGCCGAACATTGACGACCAGGTGACGATCCAGAACATCTATCCTGGGCGGCACCTCCAGATTTTTACCAGCTCGGCCGAGATTTATGTGCCCGACGAACCTATCACCATCGACAACATCGCGCTCAAGGTGACGAGCCGCCACGGCTCCAGCCCTGACGTGAAGCCGGTGGACGTGCAGGGCGGCACGCTGTTCGTGGATCGCAACGGCCGCGCGCTGCGCGAGTATCTGTTCACCGACACAGAGCAAAGCTATTCGGCCGAGCCCGTGTCGCTTTTGGCCGGGCACCTCATGTCGTCGCCTCGATCCCTGGTTCTGCGCCGCGCGCGAGACGTGGACGAGCCAACGATCCTCCTGATCGCCAACACCGGGCAGGATCGCAACGGAAACGACGTGCCAGCGGCCATGTGTGTGATCGACCGCGCCCAGCAGGTGACGGGGTTCTTCCGCATCAAGACGCAAGGCACGCCGCTGGAGTTCGGCACGACGCAGGGCGGTGACGCCTTCGCAATGGTCGAGCGCGATCTGACGGGCGCGACCTGGCACTTCCTGGAACAGTTCGATGATGCGTTCATGTCGGATTGCAGCATCTCGATCTCTGGCTCGGGCTCGACCATCGACGTGTCGGCCTATCCGTGGCTGGAGGGCCAGGTGGTAGAGGTGCATGGCGACGGCCTGCCGCTCGGCGCGTTCACGGTGGCCTCTGGCTCCATCGACCTGGGCACCGCGTCCTATGCCAGCTCGGCCGAGGTTGGTCTCAAGCAGGTTCCAAGGATCGTCCTGCACCCGTTCAAGGGCCGGGGCGAGCTGTCTCCGACAATGCAGAACATGCGCATCTTCCGCGCGCTTATCCAGCTCGAACGCACGGGCGCGGTGGCTATCACGGGGCACGACGGCGGGCGGGCACGGCAAGTGTCGCTCCAGAATTACGACAGCGGATTGATGGACCCGACGCTGGAGGAGGTGCTGTTCACGGGGCCAAAGCGCATCGGCGGGCTAGGCCGCTGGCAAAAGGAGCCGACGGTGGAGATCACTCAGATCGAGCCTATGCCGTTTCTCCTGCGGTCGATAACCTACGATATCCGGTTTTAAGGAGGCGGGCATGGCAACAGTTTTCATGGCAATCGGGACGGCGGTATCCAGCGCCGCAGCCTCCGTCGGCACAATGTTTGCCGGAGCGGGCGCGGCCAGCGGTGCAGCGGCTGCGGGGGCAAC
>Ga0070726_10002876_pt1 | contig 15122 bp, 15 predicted proteins | sample tdAd471_FD_67275 | JGI IMG/M metagenome (GOLD analysis project Ga0070726, IMG submission 67275) | Marine sediment microbial communities from the Atlantic coast under amendment with organic carbon and nitrate - tdAd47.1 | ecosystem: Environmental > Aquatic > Marine > Coastal > Sediment | place...
ACTCGCGATTTAAGATGCGCTTACGTGAAGTTTTTCACGTAAGCGCATCTTAAATCGCGAGTTCGATTTTTCGTTTGATCACCAAAAAATCGTGTCGTCGAAAAATCGTGTCGTCGAAAAATCGTGATCAAACGAAAAATTGAACTCGCGATTTAAGATGCGCTTACGTGAAAAACTTCACGTAAGCGCATCTTAAATCGCGAGTTCATAGGTCGATCAATTTTTGGTTGGTCACTTTTTTGTCACCACGATAAAAAATCGGTCGACCTACCAAAAAAATCATGTCGTCGAAATTCGTGATCAAACGAAAATTTAATTAGTGCTCTACTTGAGCTCATCTTTTCACTAGTTCTTATAAGGGTCTCTCTGCTCGTGGGTTGTCTCATTCAGAGTCTCTGTGTTTGTCGTCAGGAATCTCGTGACGTCCATGTTGTTCATCGGAGCTCACGGTGGCTGATCAATAAAGAATCTTTACATCACCCATTCGAACAAAAGATCAGGTGTGTTGATCGACACCATGACCACACGCTTCCAGGATTCAGCCACAAGCCGTTCGCGGGACGTTGCATCATGATTAACAGCATTACGTGCGTCTGCCCATCTCTTTGCAATACGTTTTCGCGCCACGTCCAACGTGTTGTGTGGAATCGTTACGCAGTCGCATAGCAGCTTAAAGGCGTTATCCATCAAGCTCTCGTGGAGCGGGTCCTCACACCAATACTTGCGCGGATGCCTTGTGCTGAGCGCGACATTCCATTGCGAATAAACACCAATCAAAACCACGTGTTCCGGAGATGGGAAATCGTCATCTTCGCTACTAGAAGAACTGACACTCCATGCCTGCATTATTTTTATTTACATAACGTTTCATAATAGTGCTCAAGGAGAGAGAGGGGTCTTAAAGAAGGATGTTTGGGAGCGGACAGCGACAGACACCAAAAGAAGCGTTGCGTGAGAATCAAAAGACGTTGCGCAAGCAGATTCGTGCACTTGAGCGCGAGCGTGACGCGATGATGCGCAAGGACGCAAACAAAGTGATTGCCATCAAGGTGGCGGCCAGAGAGGGACGCGTGTCTGCAGCACGTATCCTGGCCAAGGATTTGGTGCGCACACGCAACGCTGCAGACAAGTGCTCTGAAATGTGTGCACAACTGCAGTCTGTATGCAACCAGATGCAGATGATGTCGTCTATCGCCGCCATGACGGATGCGATGCGTTCCGCTGCGCGAGCGATGCATCAGATGAACCGTCAAACAAATCTGCCCGCCATGCAGCGCATCATGGCTCAGTATGAGCGCGAGGGAGAAATGATGGATCTCAAGCAAGAGGTGATGAACGATACCATTGATGGAGTCGCCGAACAAGAAGGTGACGCAGAGGATGAGGATGCAATCATCAATCAAGTGTTTGATGAAATTGGCATCAAAATGGCTGCAGACCTGGCCGACGCACCCACAAAACGACACGTTGCTGTTTCAACCACTACAGTGCGCGCCGATGCACAACCCGCGGATGATGTAACGGCACGACTCGACAATTTGCGTAAACCATAGCTCTTTTGCTTTTTTGGAAAATCATCGCAAGGGGTTCATGTCATCATCATCATCCATTCTTGCGGTCAACCCGTCGCGCTATGTGCTCTTTCCCATTGAGCATCTCGACATTTGGGACATGTACAAAAAGGCCGTGGCGTGCATCTGGACAGCGGAAGAAATTGATCTGGGAGGAGATGCGCGTCAGTGGACAGAAAAACTGACCGACACTGAGCGCCATTTCATCTCTCATGTGCTGGCGTTCTTTGCTGCTTCTGACGGCATTGTGAATGAGAACCTGGCTACGCGCTTCATGGGTGAAGTGCAGAGTGCTGAAGCACGTTGCTTCTACGGGTTTCAAATTGCCATGGAGAACATTCATAGCGAGACGTACTCGCTGCTCATTGATACGCTCATCTCGGAGCCGGCGGAAAAGACGCGCCTCTTCAGCGCCATTGAAACGCTCCCATGCGTTGCGCGCAAGGCAGAGTGGGCCATCAACTACATGGAATCCGAGTCCAGCACATTTGCGGAGCGTCTCGTGGCGTTTGCTGCCGTGGAGGGCATCTTTTTCAGTGGGTCCTTTTGCGCCATCTTTTGGCTCAAGAAACGTAATCTCATGCCGGGTCTCTGCTTTTCCAACGAGCTCATCTCGCGTGACGAAGGTCTGCATTGTGATTTTGCATGTCTGCTGCATGGCAAGCTCGCGGTCGAAGAACGTGCGCATGCGGGGCGCATCCAGCGCATCATCATGGATGCCGTGGTGATTGAGAAGGAATTCATCTCGGAAGCGCTTTCAGTGGCGCTCATTGGCATGAATGCCACGCTCATGTCGCAGTACATTGAGTTTTGTGCCGACCGCCTTTTGAAGGCACTCGGTGTGCAGCCCGTGTACAGCGCAGTGAATCCATTCACGTGGATGGAGCTCATTAGTCTGCAGGGAAAGTCCAACTTTTTCGAGCGGCGTGTGAGCGAGTATGCGCGCGCGGGGATCAACACAAGCTCGGACAGCTCCACCATTGAGAATGCGGGAGCGCGTGTCTTTTCAACGGATGAGGAGTTTTGAGTTTCATTTTCGATAAACGCTTGCCACTTGCATCATTTGCGCGTCAGATCCCTTGAGAAGCTTGCGGATTCCTTCAGTAGCCACGCGTTCCTGTGACGAGAGCATGCGTTGGCGCTTTTGTGCGTCTGCGACAGATTTCGGTCCCCATGGCGAGTTGCGGAACGCCTTGCTGCCGGCTGCTCGCCATGCGGCAAGGTGGATGATTTTGGAGTCTTCGGGCGACCATTTGCAGTCGCTCGCGCGCTCATTATGCTTGCAAAACTGCCACCAGCAGAGATCGCGGATACGCTTGTGTGAGCGGCCACCCAGGCAGTTTTCCGCTTGCCAGAGCATCGCTTCAAAGTCTTGCGCATCTTCTGCTGTTGCGCAGCGCACACATACAAGCGCGTCGTGTGGCGCATTGGGCAACGCGGGGCTTGTATCCATGTGCTTGCGCCGTGCGCGATCTGCGTTGAGGCCCTTGCTCGTGCCACACGTTGTCTTGACCACAAACACGCATGCGTCATTGGGATCTGCGCGAGCTACGCTTCCGTCTTGCGGTGTTGGAAGGTGTTGAAATCCATGATTGTGCAGCCATTCTGCCAGCGCGCCCTCTGGATCGACAGATGATGAAGAGCTCGCTTCTTCCTTGTCCTTTGGTGGTGGCGGAGGACGCTGGCGCTTTTTGCGTTGCGGAATCACCTCGGGTTCATCATCGTCATCATCATCATCATCCTCAGGCAATGGTGATGGAGAATAGTGAATCAATCGAGGCGTTTTCCCACCACGTGCCTTGCGCCGCTCCAACTCGTCACGCGGAACAATTACAAAGCAGCATGGCCGAGCCTTGTCAAGTTCATGCGCGGCACGCGACTGGATGATGGGCATGTCTGACAACATGGGCTCCAAGTAGCTGAAACGTCCCTTGCCTTGAGGAATCTCAGCCAGCACAAGTTCGCTCGCATCGATGCACTGATCCAGCGTAACAATGGCATTCTTGTGTTCTTGCGCAGTGTGGATAAACTGCGTCACAGTCACGCTTCCGCATAGTGATGGAAGCGCTTCAAAGAGTTCGTCGAGTGTATCGCGCTTGCTGCAGAGTTCGGCGCGAACGCAATGGATAACAACGTCCAGCAGCGTGCATCTGCGATTTGCGTCTTGGCGACGTTGGAAAAAGTTGCGAACGTCATGGCGCAACTTGATTCCGTTCATGCACGATCCAATGTCGCGCATCCAAATGTCAAAGTCGCTATACGCGTAGAAGAAATCGGAGAGACTGCAGTTACGCAGCACATCAAGAATCAGCTGCCGCGGTGTCAGTGCATTGTGAACTCGCACCGCCTGGTGTGCAGCGCGCTGATCCATCATGTACGCAGGATGCGTGGCGAGCGTATTGTACACGGCAATGGATTCTATTTTCAGCGACATGTTCGCGAACCAGGGCCCTTTGAAAAAGTATCGAGTTTAATTTTTGCGGCGTTGTTTTTCCGCATGCCGTTGCTTGCTGTCGCGTTGTGCTTGAACCCGAAACGCGTGTCTGTCGACCCAATACGGCTCTCCTGCTAACATGTCCCAGACGCGGGTGCGATCGGTGCGTTTGGCCAACGAATAGGCACGTTGCATATGACGCTTCTGCGCGAGCACGAAACAGTTGCGCTCTACACACCAGTACGCTGCTTCGTACAGCGGTAGCGCAGCGTTGCGCTCCACGTGAGGATCGCAGTGTCGGAACAGAAAAAAGTGTGCCTCTGTGATTCCATCTTGATCCGCTAGCTCCTTGATGCACGCCTCGCTTTCAATGGGTATGCCATCGCGGATCTTTTCGTACATTGGCCCACCACCAGGTCCGCCTGTTCGATACGGGTCCCACCGCACGTGACGGCCATGTTCTGTCTTGCGCGGGCGTTTGCTGCTTGCAGCCTGTGCTTGTTGCTGCTTTAGCGCCGCTTGAGGAGTTCCTGCAACATAGATCCATCCAATGGTTGCGTCACGCGGATGACGAGTCAATAATGTTGTGAGTGCAATCTGAGTGGCCTCTTCAACGGTAGCGGCTGACATCATCAAACACAGAGCCCTTTGATGAATTGGTCGTTTTTTTGCAAATTGGGTGCAGGGGCATCATGTTTGAAGAGATTGACGACGACAGTCCGCTTCCGCCGTCATCTCCGAGACTAGAGCCACTTGAATTGGTGGATCAAACATACCGTTCGCCTCCACCACCACCACCACCATCCCCAGCTCTGCAGCTTCCGCCGCAACCACCAATTCATGTTTGTGAAGATACGTCAAGACACTGGAAGGGAATTTGTTTTGCACTCGCAGTGTTGATGATTGTGCAGCAAGCATCATTTGTCATTATTCACATACCAGCGACAAGTGCAACAACAGAATCAGACGCTTCCCCGACCATGGCATGGGCTCGCGCCTACTATCCGCTTCAACGCGATGGCGACACGCGCAGCGAACCCGTGTGCCTGGTGGCTGGTTTTGATCGCGACATTGGCTCGGCCATGGCACTCGCTCTTGAAGCGCATTTGGCATCGAGCGATTACTTTTCATGCCTCTGCATGCATCACCTGCGCTATGGTCCTGCCGAGCTAGAAGGCGTGCACCGCAAACGCATCTGTGGTGTCTACAATCATGGCGCGCATCAACTCTATCTCATGGCCAACCCAGCCATTGTGGGACGTGGAAACGCTACCACTACGTATCGCGAGCAGAGCGTGTCTTGCGATCCTGGTCGGCCGCAAATCCGAACGCGCTACAATGACATTTACGTGGAATGGCTCGATCTACGCTCTGGTGGCGATACACATCAACTCCGTTTGCGTGGCGCACAAGCGGCATGTATTCAACTGGCGCTTGAAGAGTTTGAAGGAAATGCACACTGTTCGGCGTTTTAGTTTGCCACAGTCTCCTCTTCGTCGAATTTCGACCAGTAATCATCGACACACTCATCGTTACATGCGGGTGCTTCGTGTTCCGATCCCAGCAGCAGCTGTCGGTATTTCACGCTTTTGCGTCCACACGAAATGCACGTGCCAAGTTTGCGAAGTTTTCGCTTCGCCTTTTCGAGCTCGCGTGTGCGGCCAAAGACTGTTTCTTCGTAGTCTGGTGTGTCGAGTTCATCATCGCTGCGAGCACGTTCGCGTCGAGCGCGTTCGCGGCGTTCTTCGATCTCATCTAGAGCATTTGGGTCGTAGTACACTGATCGATCTTTGTCACCACCACCATCACCATCATCATCAATCCAATCGCGATCAAAACTATCCGCACTGGCGTCACGCGAGTCTCCTTCGCTAAATGAAACACTGTCACCACTGTCTTCATCATCAGGCGTGTTGGACTCTGATGAATCACGAACGATTCCAACGTCCTGAGCATAAGCATGACGTCGACGTCTCTCCAGTCGACGGGTCCCGTAAAATCGTTCAGCATAATGCTCTTGCTCAGCCGCACGCAACTCAGCAAGACGGTCCTCCTCAGCGTCACGAAACGCTTGGCGCCGTTCCAGTGTTGCTCGTGGGATCGGATTTGTGAACCGAGAAAGGTTTTCCGTGAGCTGCTCTTTCTCTGCTCGGAGTTGCTTACGGCGCTCAGCGAGTTGGGCGCGCATGGCAGCCATAAACTCTGACATGCCTTCGTTAATGTGCGCTTGAAAATCAAAGGGAATGCCAGTCTTCTTGTGGATGTGATAGAGATATGGACCAAATTGTCCATAGACGGGCACGAGCGCATTGAAGCGGTCAGCGGTTGAAGTAGCGGTGCCTCGTCCGTGAAGCTTCCAAAGGCTCTTGACACCAACCCTGTCTTTGTGAATCTTGCGCGAAAGCACCGTGACCGCATTTGCGCTGTTAAAGATGCGTATCTGCACATCCGTAGCATCAAATTCAGCCTCAATGGCGATAATCCGCTTTTGGGTTTGGCGCCAAGTGCGTCCTTGAACCGTCAACAAGCGAATGGCATCATCGAGAGCTGTTTCAGCTCCACCCAGAACCCGAAGCATAAACACGTGCAGTGTGCTGCGGTACGTTTTGTGATTGGGGTTTTGGTAGATAAAATCGGGTTGAAAACGGCGCAAAATTCTCCGATGCATTTGAGCAAATGTGCTCATGACGGAGTTCCACACTTGGCGAGTACGCTCATTGTTCGGATCAAACGCTGGCACCTCATCACCAAGTCCAACAATTGGCCAAACCACCAATTGCCGCATCTCGTTGAGATTCTCAACCGCAGTCCGAAACCGTTCATCAGCGATGCCATCAAGCGAGAGCGCACCAGGAGTGGGCGGTGGGGGTGGAACATACACTGGAGTGGGCGGAGGTGATGCGTTGGGATCACGCTTCTTCAACCGTCGCAGCGGCTTTCGCCGGATGTTTGCAATGTTTGTCTCATGCTTGGCTTCGCGCTGCCGAAGCGACTCCAGGTCCATGAGTCTTTGGGTACATTTTTTACCAACAGGCAAAGGACCATAATAGCACGCCAGCCTTGTTTTTCATTGCCGAACAGAGACGTGTACAGTGTACCACAGCACATAGGACCACAGTGCGCACGTAATGGCACCAAACACAACGAGTACGCCACCCAGTGGAATGCCTCCGTTGTACCACGACAACACAGGCACACCATAGGCAAGGATGCCAAGAATGACGCAAAATGACCAGCCAAGCTCGCGGCAGTTTTGATACTCCGCAGGACTCATTGTGTGCTCAACATGATCAGCGGGCTCGTAATTTCTGCACGCAATTGGAAAAAAGAGCGCCACTGCAAAGGAGAGCCAAACAAAGAGCGACCACCAGTCGTGCCAGTGGACGCAAGCAAAAATCAACAGGGAAAAGTGTGCAACAAGCAAAAAGACAAAGCATACGCTGGCACACAGCGTAATACGGCGACCCTCCATTCTCTACTTTTGTTTTGCAGAACCTTCGCCAAAAGTGCTTGGATAGCGCTTCCGTGTTACAGCAGCAGCAGCAGCAGGCAGCGGTGGCAGTGGTGGTGCCGCATCTGTTTGCATCAGCATCACTTCTGCATCATCAATAGCGCGTTTTCCAGCAGATGATGCCACGGGTGTCTCTAGAATCCACTTGATAAGCGGTATCATGAGCAAACCCAGTCCCGCAGCTACAAAAACCACATTGAGTGAAAATGTCCAGTAAAAGTCTGCGTTTCCACCGAGCTCCGTCACACTTGTCACTGGCGTCAGCGTACACATGCTCGACGGTCGGCATCCATTAGCGTTACTCTCTACAAACACCTCGGGTGCACAACACCAAAGTGCGTTGTTACACGGGTTACCAGCATTCCCGGGTTGCGCGCTGTTGCAGCGCGCCAAAAACATGGAGTTGATCGAGAGCGACATTGCATCAAACGCTACAAACACAGCAATCAGGATGCTCCAAAGCACAACGCACCCACGGCGCGTTTTGCGAAACGTCAACAGTCCGCTGGCAGCAATGACAATAAACAGGCGCACCCCCGAAAAGGCAATTGCGAGCGCCTGGCGCCCTACAAAGCGCTCGCTGTACAGCGTGCCGTACGGCACGGTCCAAAAGAAGCTGTGCGGGATGTTGGCATTGATGACGAGCACATCACTTGCCACCACTGCAAGCGCATAGAGAACCACAAAGACGTGAATCGCGTAGTACGCAACCGAGTTGGATTCGTAAAAATCATCCGATCTCGCCATTTTCTTTTGACAAGCGCTCAACTAGTTTTTTGTCTTGTGAATGACGCCTTTATCTTTTCACACGCTTACATTTCCAAAAGCTTGTGCACAAGCGCCCTGAGCATTTTCACCTCTTCGCTCAGCTTGTCATGCGCCGCCTTGAGCAGATTGTGTTTTTTCTCGCGTGCTTCATCCCTCAAATGGAGCGCCTTGACGGCACCCACAATGTGGGGGGTTACGCGATTCAGCACTAGCTTGCGAAAGTCCTGGAGGTGCTCGCCACCCACGGTACGATTTGACTTGTGCACCGCCCGCGGCATGACGTGCTCAAAGTCCTGCGCGATCCACGAGTGGTGAATGAAATCGCTGACGCCCCTGTCAATGGCGCGGTAGGCTTGCGTAAACTGAAACTTGACACGCTGCGGCAGCGAGAGTAACGTATGCAAATCATCCTCTGGCGCAACCGCGGACACGTTTTGCTTGACGCGCGCATCTGACGTTACGCATCCCAAGCATGTGCCTTGGCCATCGAGCGCACCATTCACAATCACGTCTCCGCGGAACGTGACAACGGTGCCCGATTCGCCAATCACCACGTCACCCGGAGTGGGACCCGCCTCTGTGGTGTGAATGTAAACGGTATTGTCGGAGGAGCGTGACGACGCAATGGTATCCACGAACATTGGAGTGCCCTCAATCATGGTGACGCCGTTGCCATCGCTAAAGTATACGGGTTCTGCTCCCTCGCCATTGGTGAGCGCTCCGCGCACGTCAATCGTATCGCTGGAGCTGTTGCCTTGCAAAATGAGCAACGAACCCTCGGTACGGATCGTGGTGCCGCAGATTTTGAGGCCAGACGTTTCGAGCAACCCGTCGGCGTTCTTGTTCATGATGCGCGTGTTTTCCTCCATGATGAGATCAGCGCCCAAAGTGATGGAAGCGCCTGCAACTTCTGCCAGCGGCGGTCCGCTAAGACAGGTGAGTGTCGTGTTGCTGCTCGACGATATCCAAGGCATCATGGTTGAGCGCAAAAAGGAAAAGTCCGTCGCAATGGTGGTCCAAATGCCCGTGCTGCTGTCGATGCGATTATTGACATTGTCAAGGGTGAGCGTGTTGAGTCCTGCAGACATGGCGACACTTTGCGTCCCAGCAATGCCAACGGTGAGATCTGCTGTGAGCGTGACAAAGCCAGTGCTTGACAGATCGACACGCGCCAGCGTGCCAATGGCATCGAGCACAATGTTGCTGTTAAGAGACCGAAACAACATTTCAGTTCCATTGGTGCCCACGGAAAAGGCTGCCGCGGCGTTGACTGTAAACTGATTCACCGATGAACCAGCCAGAGGGATGCCAAAGTTCACCAGCGCCTGTCCCTGATCCATTGGATCTACACCCACTTGGAGCTGTGGAATCTCGCTAATGTTTGCGCTCCAAATGCTGAGCGAGCGAGCGCGCAAATCACAATCGATAAAGTCGGGACACACAGAGAGTCCAAAACAGCTGGGGTCCATTGCACCACCGGGGCATGTCATGACGCCATTCATAATGACGTCGCCCTCAAACGTAGAGGTGCCATTGACTCCCAAATCATCAAGCTGCACAAGCGACAGCGTCAAGCAATCACATACACCAGGGTCGCCCTGATCGCCCATGGGACCACTAGGCCCACTAGGACCCGTGGGACCCGTAACGCCCTGCAATCCCTGCGGGCCAGGCGCGCCTTGCGGACCCGTGGCGCCCGTCATTCCAGCAATACCACGCGGTCCCGTGGGACCCGTGGCGCCTGTTGCGCCCGTGGGGCCTTGCATACATGCCGGGTTGTCATTGGAGCACTGTCCCATGGCACCCGATGGACCTGGAAGTCCTGGAGAGCCTTGGATACCCTGGATTCCCTGAAGACCCTGGTCTCCCTTGACACCAATTGGACCCACGTTTCCGGCTGGTCCACGTTCCCCTACACACGTACACGTCCCATTGGCATTGGCAGACGCAGCACGTGCACTCGCCGCGCCTTGCGTGGAAATGAGCACAATGGATAGCAGCGCCAGCGCAAATCCCAGTACGCCCATGCCAGTGGCTACTGCGGACCAGCTGCTCTGCATCACAGTCTCTCCAAAGCGCGAGAGCGCATTGGGTCCGCTTGCTGAGGTGGCTTCGGTACGCCATCGGGCCGCAGCGTCGCGGTTGGTATCTCCGCTCATAATTTTCAAGAGTGCGTTCTATTTGATTTGATATCGATTGAGCTCACTTATAGCAGGTGCATTTTCTTTTTGTTTATTTGCAAAATTCGTCATGAGGGGCGCACCACGATATCGCCGACAGGAACGAACATTGGGCGAATATGCGCCAACAACACCCACCGCTGTATGCCTGCAAGCGTATGACATTCTTGGGTACCCAATTTACCGGCATACCCTTTGCATGTCCATCATCGGCCGTTCTGGCAACTTGGACATTTTCTTTGAGTTTCTAGATCGCGCGCCACCGGAATTGCGCCATGTTGTTGTAGAAAGCAGCTATAGTTCATTGGATGCGGATGCATTGGCAAAACTGGGGAGTCGTGATCGGTTTCCAACATACCTTTCTGCGCACAACAAGTTTAGCGCACCATATTCTACAATGTATGATGCCATGTCTGCTGCGCGTAGACGTGAGTGGTTTGCGCAAATTGTCAAGGCGGGATTCAACCCACATCAGATTTACCACAGAATTGGCCTAACGACGCCGGAATGTGGCGCTGTCCGCGCCATGGATCAATGGATGCCGCAGATACACCACGACTTGCCGCATCGCATGCAAGCCAACGTCAAGACGTTTTTGTTGTGCTTGCTGCGTGAAGCACCACAGCTGTATGCACAACGCAACATGCGAACGCGTTTGATTCGGACGTTTGTGCACGCGGAACTCGTGTACATGCAACACTTTGCACAAGTTTGTGGGGAAACCACAACGCAACTCAAAGCGCGTGCTGCAGAGCTGCTGGGTGACGACCATGTTCGTGAACGAAAGCGCGCAAAGAAAGCCGCCATAGTTGGGAACATCAAGTACGCACATCTGGTGGCTGATGCAACATTTCAGCGCGCTTTTTTTGACGCGCATTCTGTCGTACTGGGAGACATACGTGCAGAGCATAATATTCGTCGCGCTTGGCTAGCAAAGGATAGTGACATGCTTTACACACTCCTCAACATCAATCCCATACCACAAAAATCTGTGTTTACACAACCCGGACTTTGGGACAGCAGTCCTGACGTGTCTGCGACGCCGAGTGTGACGTTATTTCGGATTCTACGCAAGGGGGGTGAAGAAGCACTCCGCAGAGTCGTGTCTGAATGTGTTGTGGAAATTGGTTCGGAACATCTTGCTGAGCTTGCCGACTACGCATACCGTTATTACCGTCATCAAGATGTATTTGGTGGAATGGAGCTGATGCGTATCTGTTTTGAGATTGTATTTTCCATTTTTCGCACACGCAGCGATTGGAAGCATCTCAAGTCAAACATGTTTGGTAGTACCGTTCACAAGAATCATCCGTTCAAACTATTCCGAGACATTTACCTAGAAGCCGTGGGGCGTGGTATGTACTGGTCGTCAGGCCCATTCCTGTACAAGAACCTCAGTTGGCGCGCGCAGTGGTCGCGGTGGACACCTGAACGCCATTCCAACCCAAAGTTCTACACGTACGGCTTTCGGGCTCGCGCAGATACGGTACTCTTTTCACGCTCATGGCTTAACCGACCCGTGCGGGAGCGGATAGTGCGCTGGCTGGCTGTGGTATACTTTAGCGTACATCGTGAGCGTGATCGTCGAAAAGAACTCGTCGGCAAGACCAAACAAGTGATGCGTATGGATCTTGTGCGTCGCGGTCAGTTTCTTACGGGCAACCCATCACGCCAAGATGTGTATCGCATGTGGGTGGAGAGCGAAGCGCTATGGGAAATGATGAGAACTAGATAAAAACATCATGGAAGAGTGGCTCGCTTTGGAAGGATTTGATCCAGAGTCAGCCGTATGGGCAACAGGCCTCCGTGCAACTTTTCGCAGGCATGATCCGACGGGATTGGGATTCTGTACGCGCTTTATTTGCGGAATCTTGGAGCGTGAAGAAAAACTCGAGGGACTCCATGCATACGGTCTCGTGCGAATAGAGGTGACGCGCGCATACCTGACACTCGAAGCATCGCACGAGGGACTTGATGCTGAATGGGAGCGCATCCAACACATTGTACGTGCCATGTATGACATGGAGGATGGACTGGCGCAAAAGATGGGTGTGTATTCCATCACACCCATCACCCCAGACATGTCACCGGCTGACCACGAGCGCTGTTTGTGGGTTCTGGACAATGCGCGACTGCGCTTCAAGCGCGTGTTTCTAGACGCTTTTCAAGTGTTGCCAACGATTGCGGATCGCAACTTGCTCATGACGTGGGGGCGCAATGTTTACTACAAAGTGCATGGATTCCAGGCGCCTGCCAGAACAGATCCGGCGCAAGCTATGCGTGATGCTGCAGGTGGAAGCGATCACTTTGAAGAGCTGATGCAAGAGGTGCTTGCAGAATCGCCAGAGGGCGTTTAAAGCATCTTTTGCATTTTCTCTGCGCGGTCTCCTGCCGCGATTGTTGGGTACCCAACGAGTGCGCGTCCAACATCATTCAGCATGGGCGCTTGAAGTTCGCGCACATCTGGAAGCGGAGCGCCATACGTTTGAGGGTTCTTGCCAAACACGCGGCACTTGTGCGGCCAATGGGAAGTCATGCGCATCTCCTCGAAATACTTGACGCGCTTGTCAATGATGCGCTGCGGGGCGCGAGAGCGGGGCGTGCAGCAGACATAAGCAACGATGCGATCATTTGGACGCGCGCGGCCGGGGAGAGCCTCCTTGCCAGCGTGAATGGTTCTAGAATCCCAAAGCACCAACGATCCTGCTGGGCACTCTACGGTGCGCACTTCGCACCCGTCATGCGCCAGGTACCACGCGCTCTGATCTGGCGTCAGCTTGTACCAGTCTCCTTTGCTTGCAGGCACTGACGCTGGAAACGCGCGCGCACTCGAGGCCAGCGTCTGCGTAGCGCTGGTCCGTGTGGAACCAATCGTTATTTTTGTAGTGCCCACGCCCGGTGGTTTCGTGGCGCGGTGCTATGCTCACACCGTCAAAGGAGACGAGCAGGTCTTCTGCGCGGCGCACGTCCCAGATTTGGCAAAAGGCGTTGAGGACACGCGCGTTTTGGCGAATATCCCAGACCCACTGCGCGTGACCGACACGCCAGTGCTGCAGCAGCATGCCATGCATAGGCAGCAGCTTGTAGAAGCTACCCCAAGTGAGTGGGTTGTCGCGGAGCAGCGGGACATCAAAATCTTGCGTCAGCTCCTCCAGCATGGCCCACGCACCGTCGCGCGCCGCTTCACACTCTGCGGGTGTGAGCGTGTTTTCGAGCACAACGACTCCCTCATCGATGACACGCTTGCGCAGCGTGTTTTGTTGCTCCATGAGTAGAAAAAAAAACCCCTCTCTGCTTCTCTTTTTTTACTTTTTCACCATTTGAAGCACCCAGCGCATGTCGTTTGGTAGCGGTGGGATATCAAGTCTCACATCACGTGCTGGTGGGCTGCCCGGTGCGGGATCATCTTCTTCTTGCGCATCATCAACGCGGGAGCGCTTTGCCGGAGACGGTGCCGCTTCTGCGGCAATCACATGTTCTGTGATGCGCTGCAACATGTTAATCCCAATCGTTTCAGCATCCGCAATAAGCGGGATTGCGTGCACGAGCACGCAATGAAGGAGTGCTGTGCGAGCCGCTGCGTTGCTGAGATCAAAGTGTTTCAGGTTAATCACAATTGCGTTAGACTTTTTGAATGGTACAAAACGAAGAGGAGAGTCGCTAGATGCGCATCGAACATCCACAATTCCCTCGAAAATGGGCATAATGTGTGTGATAAAGCTTTCGTAGAGAGGACCGGCAGTGATCATGCTACCGGTAATCAGCTTGTACCAGCGCTTAAAGTCATGAAAGTGACTGTAAACTGCACCAACTTCATCTAGAGGGCTACGCTTGCAGACGATACGGTGCAAATAATCGTTGACCACCACGGTGGTTGTGTTATAGACCGGGGCAGCATTCGCCTCTTTTTGGGTGAGCAGCACAACATTGCGACCATATGCTTCAACAAACCGCTTCACCAACTTGGATCGAGCGGCGCTGCTGAACCCCATCGAAACGCGAGATTCGATGCTGTCATCCCCCGGTTTTGTGATGATTCTCCAATAGATTGAATCAACCAGCGCACTGCCGGAAGAGATGAGACGATCCCACGTGCGTCCAACACATCTCTCGAGCGCCTCTGTTGTGACGACGTTGTGGTCGCGGCAAATCTTGTCCGGATTAATATCGTATCCGACGTGCGTATCACGGCAACGCATAACGTAGAATCCCCGACAGTAAATCTTCTTGTGATGCTCGCGTTGCTCCAAAACGCGCCCGCTGTCCTGCATCGGGAATCCGTTGGATAGCTGTTGTTCCGGAAGCATGTAATCGCTGACATTTGTCATGCGGAGCAAATCGGCCTGTCGGGAGGTCCCATAGATGCATACTTCAAAACGATCCACATCTGAAGATTCCGCATTGCGCTTGTTCCACTGTTCTCCCTTGACGGCGCGGTACGTGTACATTACGCGATTTGATGAGTCGAGAAAGAAACGCACGCAAAGGCGAATAAACTTCCAGTCCATGTTGCCGTCATCGTCATCAGAGAGAGACTCTTGAAACATTCCCGTGATTTGCACACCCAATCCAGATGACAGAAAAACGGCAATGGCACGCTTGAGTCCCTCTCCAAATTGTCCCACATGATTGTTGTTGTGCTTTGTCGTTTGTCCATA
>Ga0070726_10002878_pt1 | contig 15117 bp, 7 predicted proteins | sample tdAd471_FD_67275 | JGI IMG/M metagenome (GOLD analysis project Ga0070726, IMG submission 67275) | Marine sediment microbial communities from the Atlantic coast under amendment with organic carbon and nitrate - tdAd47.1 | ecosystem: Environmental > Aquatic > Marine > Coastal > Sediment | place...
GTACCCTTTTCGGGCGTCATGAACGGGAGACTGTTGTCGCAGTTTGCCTCGCCGCCGTTGCAGCTGACGCCGAAGTGAAACGCCGTGTTCGTGCCGGCTCGGCAAGCGTATTCCCATTCGGCTTCCGTCGGCAGGCGATACCCCGTGCGGCTCAGATAGTCGTCGTGCAGCGCAACCTGTGGTCCCTGTTCGTCGTCAACCGTGATCACATAGCACCACTGGTCCGGCGGCAGTCCAGCACGCTCGCTGAGCCAGTTGCAGTATCGTGCCGTGTGATGCCAGTTGACGCGCGTCTGGGCGATCTCTGCTGATTCGCCGGCCCGCAGAGCAAACGACGACTCAGGATCCTGGCGGACGAATTCGGCAAACTGTCCCACGGTGACTTCGTGCGCTCCGATTGCGAATCGCCGCTTGATCCACTTGCTGTGAATCCGCTCGTCCCACGATGCGCCCGGTTCGCCGGTATAGCTTCCCATGAGGAACGGCTCGGACTCGTCCAGCAAATCGACGACGACCATCTCGTGTCCAGCAGGCGTCACGAACCAGTCGCGGCCATCCGTCGGCCCCGGTGCTTCCGCCGGGGCGACTGAATCTGCGACGGCAACGCGGTCGATCGCGGCCTGCCACTGCTTCAAGCACCACGCCGCCGCTGCATGAACTCCGGAATCCGGATCCCGTGCGTGAAGCCTTTGCACTGAGTCGACGAGCGACGAGCGCTTCCCGTCAGGAATCGCGGTGAGCGGGTACTCGCCCAGGGCCAGCAGCAACGAACGCCGAATCGACAGGTCCTCTGTCTCAGTCAGTTTCGAGATCAGCAGTTCGGGATCGCATTCGTGACTCGCGAAGACATGCACCATCTCGGTACGCAAAGCGGCATCCGTGTCGGCGTTCAGAGCACCGGCCACGTCATCGAACCGGCCAAGTCTCGACAGCGCAGCGGCACAGTTGGCCTGCTGTCGAGCGTTAACGTGGCGAACAGCAGGCGATGTACGGGGCCGCAGCCAGACGGACGCCGACAGCCGCCCGCCGCCTTCAACTTCGCAGACGGTGATGCTTGAAGGCCGAAACCCTTGCGCCGCCAGCCGCCGCGCCTCAGCCAGGTGTTCATCCAGAGGCAATCCGTAACTCGTTCGATGGTCAAAGTCTCGATCCTCGGTCAACCAGATCCCGCCATAGAACGCGGAACAGCGAGGATCGTCGATTCTGGTGAGGCAGATATCGACCGGCGCATCGAATGTGCGGCTGGCGATCGCAAAGGTCTTCTCCGTGTACATGTCAAACACGGAGTCGGCGATGTGCCGCGCATCAAGTCCCCAGATCATCGAGTGTCGCAGCGACGTCCACGTTGGGTCGGTGAACAGGTGCCGCGAGTACTGCCGGTAGCCCTGATTCTTATAGACCAGGGGCAGCGTCTGATGCTCTTCCGTCGTCAGTCCGAAGTAGACCTCGCGACGTTCGCCCGCTGCGACGCCCGCCTCCCAGAGGAACGCGTAACGCGTCTCCTCGCCCCCACCAACCAGATAACCGGCAACATCCTGCGGCAACAGCCCCCGGTCCCTGTTCTCCTGGAGCCGCTGTTTGAGCTGCTCTTCTGACAGGTCGATGTCCCAGTCCCACTTGCGACCGTCGCGTTTCCACACCGCCGCCACATCATGCCCCGCCGCGGTTGGAAACGGACGCAGTCGCACCGGCCGATAACCCGCGGCCGACAACTCGTCCATCACAGATCGGATGCGATCGAGGGGCAACGACTGACACAGCGCAAACGATGGATCAATGATCCCGCCTGCCGCTTCGATCTCGCTCTGAGTGGCCTCTGAAACGGAGCGGCTGTCATCTGCAAGCGGCGGCCAGGGCGAGTGACGCACGGCCCGGAAACGTTTCAGGAGAATCGGTGCGACGTCGGCCGCCCGCTCTTCCAGCAGCGGAGCAAGAATGCGGAACTGCTCAGCGTCCGCCTGCTCGATCAGATCCACCAGCTCGCCCGGAGTGCCCTCAAAGTATTCGGCCAGAGCGGCAGCGGCGGAACTCCGCTGTGACGCGTCGCCGCGAGTGGCCAGGGTCGTCAGCCGGGCGTGCAGACTGGACCGGACTGGCTTGAGCAACGGCAGGTACGCGGCGAGCGTCTGTGGCGTCGAAATCAGATCGTCAGCCAGCGTCGTGGCGGCCTCCCTCCTCGCCGCAAGCGACTCGGGATCAAGGCGAGCAAGTGCTGCCGCAGCGTTCAGCCGCTCGACGCGGCGCTCGGCATCGAGTGCGCTCTCCAGAAACTCAGCCGCGGTGTCCCCGTGTGGACTCAGCGAATCGGCGACGACAGACACATCGACCGGGTCGCAGTTCAGCAGATGCTCAGCGACGACACCAACCTGATCAGGATCGTGCGTCAGCAGTGCCATCGCGATATGGGCGCGGGCTCGTGGCGAGACGTCGGGCTCTTTCAGTGTGCGACCCAGCAGCGGCACGGACCACGTTTGAAAGCGCTCGTTCGAGGCGATCAGTCCAGGAACATCGGCCACTTCCGCCACCAGCAGCTGATCGCGGAAGTTCGCTGCGTTCCAGCGGCCCCACAGATCGCGGCCGACCCACAGAATGGCCAGCATCGCGACGGCGACCATCATCGCATTCCGGCCATAACTTCGAGCTGCGGACCGCATCATCGCCCGTTCCGGCTGCGACCAGGCCCGACGATCGGTCAGCGTCGAGATCGCAAGGAATTCGACGGGACTCGGCAGCGCACGGCTTTCCGGATGCTGGTTCCAGATGTCTGATCGTTGTTCGAGCCGCAGTTCGGCACGACCACGCATCGTCGACTGGCGGCGCGCGTTCATCCAGTCCCGTATCGACGGAACAAGGTAATCGTGCGTCAGCTGATAAAAGTGAGCCGGATCGTCGGCTGTCGATTCTGAAGCCGAATCGACGCTCGCGGACTCGGTTGGAGTAATCAAACGCAGCTCGTTATCCAGAATGCTGATCAGCTCGTCGAAGTCGCGGCGGCGATTCTGATAACCGGACGCATTGAGCAACGCGTCACGCGGTTGAACCTGGCCGCGGATGTTCGTCCCGTGCCCAGGCAGCAAGGCACTGAGTACTCCCCGTGCCGCCACAGCGTGCAGCCGATGGGCCGGCGGTGCATGGGGACCAAACGCTTCGTCGAGAAAAGCCACACCGACGCCTGCCGCTCCGCCAAACTCGCGCATCGTCGCGGGAGCCCAGTCGCGTGACTTCACCATCTGTGCGAACAGTGCCAATCGGACTGGCACAATCTGGCCGTCGTTCGCGAGTTCGCTCACGGCATCGCGAACAAACTGGCGGTGCGCCCGAGTGAGCTGCTCCGAACCATGTGGCAGACTGCCGTACGCCTGCCCGTACGCCGTGAGCACGCGCTCGGCATGCCGTTCATCAAACAGGTCGACGGCGGCAGAGTTCTGGCCTTCGCTCAGACGCAGATCGAGTTCCCGCATCAATCGAGTGGCCGCCATCCAGAAGTCATCACGGATCATGACGACAACCTGCACGCGTCCACCATCACAGTGCCGCAGCGCGGCGATCAGCTCGGCAGAACTTTCTCCACGCCAGCCATGCAGCCACTGCTCAAACTGATCGATGAAGACAACAAGCTTCTGGCCATCTCGCAGAATCTGCTTGCGTCGCAGGCTCGCAATGAATTCGGCTGGTTCCGTGCAGCCTTCACATCCCGGAAAACGCTGCTGCAGCGATTTCAGGAGCGCGTTCTCCGTACCGTTCGAAGCCGCCTCAATGTAAATCGGTATGACATGCTCAGCCAGTTGCGGAATCAATCCGGCTTTCACAAACGACGATTTTCCGCAGCCCGACGGCCCGTAGAGCAACCCGACAGGAAAGGTGGCGGAAGCGTCAGTCTCTTCAATGCGATGCTTCCAGAACCGAATCGCATCCGGCAGTCCGTGCCGGTCGCGCGGCCCCGGTGTCAGCTCCAGAAAGAAGTCGGCATCCCCCGCGTCAAACGCCCGCAGCCCCTTTGGCACAATCGAGAACTGTGACTGCGAGTCGCTGTGCCTGCCGTCATCGGTCTTCGCCGCAGCCGACTCGGGAACGCGGTTCGAGTGCAGGTCCGAGGTGCTTGAAGCCCCGCGAACGACGTCTCCGACAAACGCCTCCAGCTCGTCAGACAGATCAATCGCCGTGCGATACCGATCCGAGGGCCGCCGTGCCAGAGCCTTCAGGCAAATGCGATCCAGCTCGCGCGGGATCCGTTCGTCGATCTGTCGCGGTGGCCGGATTTCCCCCGCTCGAACCCGCTCCAGCAAGTCTGAAGTCGAGTCAGCCTGGTGCGGCCGGCGGCCTGTGAGCAGCTCAAACAGGATGACCCCGAGACTGTAAATATCGCTCCGCGCGTCGACACGGTGGCCTTCACCGCGAGCCTGCTCAGGACTCATATAAGCGGGCGTGCCCACGAGGTCGGCTCCCGTGCCGAAATCCTCGTCGCGCAAAGCAAGCCCGAAATCGACAATGTACGGCTTGTCATTCTTGTCGAGCAGGATGTTCGCTGGCTTGATATCCCGATGGACGATCCCCTGACGATGAGCTTCGTGCAGGGCGCGGGAAACCGTCGCGACGAGCACCGCAGCATCTCGAATCGACAGCGATTGCCCTTCACGCAGTCGAGCCGACAGGTCGCTGCCCTCGACATACTTCGACACGACGAAGCAAAGCCCGGTGTCGACTCCCGTACCCGACACGATGCCCGTGTCGGCGTCGGCTTCCGCGTCAATCGGGTCGGTCGTTCCGACATCGAAAACCGGCACGATGCCGCGATGGTCGAGCCTGGCAACCATGCGGGCTTCGCGGAGAAACGATGACCGCCCGCCAGCTCGACGAACATGGTCGGCAGTCGGCACTTTGACAGCGACCAGCCGTTGCAGCTCTTCATCTTCAGCGAGGTAAACGACGCCGAAAGCTCCGCGTCCCAGAACATCACGAATCGCATACCGGCCAATGCGCTGCGGGCGGGGAGCCGTGTTCGAGACCGGCGGCCCACTTCGCTGCGCCGTGTCTGAGTTCCGGACGTTTGCGGTCTCAGACTGAAATGACTCTCGCGACGCCGGGTCGTCAGCAACCGCACCCGGCTGTTCCGGGGCCGAGGCCGCGACGGAGTCGATCAGGCTCGGACATTCGTCAAGCTGGCGGCGCAGCTCCAGAAACAGTGCCTGCGGCAGTTCCGAGAACCGAGCCTCGAAGGCGGCGCGATCGACGAAGCCGTCGCGTTCTTCCTGATACCCAAGCTCCTCAAGGATGATTTCGAGGCAGCACTCGTCGTCCTCCCTGAGGATCGGCAAACGCTCGAAGTACGTCTCGGCGGGCACTTCGCAGCGGCTGCGCCAGCGATGAAACTGGTCGATGAGTACCAGCTGGCCAGCGACTCGAGGTGACAGTTCGTTCTGACCCGCAACGAGATCAAACACGTCGGGCGGGTCGTCGGCGGCACCGTCCCACAGCGTCTGCAGCCTGCTGATCAGATCAGCCGGCTCTAACTGGTTTGGATGTCGGCTCATTGCTCGTCCAGATTCCTGCATCACTCAACAGCGTTCTCTGAATCATCCAGATCCGGGCTCACGACATCGCTCATTCCGATACCCTGCAGCATAGCGCGACGAGGCCCGCTCATCCATCAGCACGGTCGCCTGTCGACACCGTCCCGGCAGCGAAGGGTGCAGCCGGGTGGCACGTCTCGGATGCATGACGGGCGTCGTGTCTCCGGGACTGTTGCAGAAACTTCGCCACTGGCATGTCGGTTCGAAGGGCCGACCTGGAGTTTCCTGTCTCGTTTGACCCGAAGCCAAAGGCGATGGCGTTGTCAAACAGGTTGGCGGGACACGCCTTCGGCTTCGGGTCAAACTGTCACGTCTCGCTGTCGACTGCGATTTCCAGGTCGGCCCGAAGCCGCCGCTGGCGTGTTTCTCGGATGCGAGATGCTATCGCCGGGGCTCCGGGCGCGCCGGCTCGGTCGGAATCTTTGTGCGGCGAAACTTTCGGAACCCAGAGCTGGTAGTCGGGGTTAGAATCCCGCACGCTCCGTCGTGAGTCCCCATTCTGAATACCAGGCGTCCCATGAAACGTGTTCTTGCTCCGATGCTCGTTGTGCTGGGGGTGTTTGCCCTGTGCTTCGCCGCCGTGCGGCCTCCGCAGGAGCTGCAGACGACTCTGACGGAATCTGTCGCCGTTGACCGGACTCTGTCCGGAAGCGTGTCGGCGATCGATGAGTTTCTCGAAACTCAGTGGCAGACCGAGCGACTGGTTCCGGCCGCCGAAGCTGAAGAGTTTCAGGTCCTGCGGCGGCTGGCGTTGTCGCTGATGGGAACCGTGCCCTCGCTGGAAGAAGTGCGGCAGTTTGAGGCGGATGAGGCTCCCGACCGGCTGGAGCGCTGGACACTCCGCTATCTGCAGGATGACCGGTTCGCGGACTACTTTGCCGAGCGGCTGGCGCGGTCGTTCGTCGGTGTCGAGGGTGGGCAGTTTGTCATTTTCCGCCGCGACCGCTTTGTCGCCTGGCTCGCCGAGCAGCTTCGGCAGAACACTCCTTACGACCAGATGATTCGTGAGATGGTCGCGTCCGAAGGTCTGTGGACCGGAGCGCCGGCGTCAAACTTCATCACCTCGGCGGTCGCGGACGGAAATCTCGACCACAACAAACTGGCGGCGCGATCGGCTCGAGCGTTTCTCGGACAGAGCATCGACTGTGCTCAGTGCCACGACCACCCGTTCAATGCGAACCTGCAACAGGCGGACTTCGCAGGATTGGCGGGACAGTTTGGCAAGGTCGAAGTCGCGGCGCTCGGCGTTCATGAAATGGCGATGTCCGACCCGGAAATGAAGCCTGAAAAGAAAGAGCCGAAGCCAAACGCGGACGAAGAAGCCGACGAGCCGGTTCCCGATCCCGTCGTTCCGTTCGGCGAGGACTGGCTGCCTGACGACGGCACCACTCGGCAGAAGTTCGCGGCCTGGCTGACTCATGCCGAGAACCGCCGCTTCGAGCGGGCTATCACCAACCGAGTCTGGGGGCTGATGTTCGGTCGACCGTACATCGACCCGGTCGACGACATGCCCGATCCGCCAGCGACCGACGAGCCGGATTTGCTCGACGTTCTGGGGGCCGACTTCCGCCAGCACGGTTACGACCTGCGACACCTGATCCAGACGATCGCCGCCTCACGCACCTTCCGGCTCGAATCAACGCACCCGACAACGGATTCCGACGAGCTGGCGGCGGTTGAGGAAACCTGGGCCGTCTTCCCACTGACGCGGCTGCGGCCCGAGCAGATCATTGGGTCGATCATCCAGGCGAGCTGGGTGCAGACGGTCGATCAGAATTCGCACCTCGTCGTGCGGTTCATGCGGTTCACGAAGGAGAACGATTTCATCAAGGAATACGGCGACCTCGGCGATCAGGAACTCGACGAGCAGACCGGTACGATCCCGCAGGCACTCCTGCGCATGAACAGCGACGTCACCCGCGAGGCGATCAAAAGCGACCTGATGACGACCTCCGGCCGCGTCGCGAACATGTGCCGCGATGACGCGAGCATCGTCGATACGGCCTACCTGATCTGCTTTTGCCGCAAGCCGACTCCGCCGGAACGCGACCATTTTCTGGAACAGCTATCCGGCGTGTCGAAGAACGAGAAGAACCGTGTTGTCGAGGATCTCTTCTGGGCATTATTCAACTCGCCGGAGTTTTCATGGAATCATTAAGAGAAGATCGCCAGCCATCGAAGCTCTGGTCCCGGCACACGTCTCTTCACCCTCCCTCTGGGAGGGTCGCGGTCTCAGCCGCGGGGAGGGTTCTGCATGGTTTGCCTGGTGACAGACGGCCCGGTGAGGTGAGCCTGAATGATCAGCCGCTCACCAGAGCGGCACGCCGGGCACAATGCGTGACGATGCCAATGCAGACGCCCTCTCCGCGGCTGAGACCGCGACTCTCCCGCAAGCGGGAGAGTGAAGTTCAGAATTCGCAGCGCGTGGACCACGCGTTCTTTAAACCCAATCTCTGCTAAGGATCGTGTTTGAAACAACTTCCCCAAAGTGGCACCTCGCTCCGCGAGGTCAGCCCAATGACCAGGCTGACGCCGCGGAGCGGCACGCCAAAATAAACGAGAAGTTCTTTCGAACACGTTCCTTAGCGACCTGACGTTTCTGATCTCGTTTCGACCATCCGCTACCGACCCCACTGACTTGAGCACGATCATGTCTCAACCCGTTACTCGCCGTTCCGTCCTGCAGTCTGCTGCCGGGCTGGGACTGTCGTTTCTCATGCCGGCTCTGGATCTGAAAGCTGCCGAGCAGCGCGGAACTGAACGCGCGAAATCGCTGCTGATCCTGTGGATGGCCGGAGGCCCCAGTCAGTTGGAGACGTGGGATCCGCACGCTGGCTCGGCCACAGGCGGACAGACGAAGGCGATCAAGACGACGCTGCCGGGAGCGGAGATCGCCAGCCTGTATCCGCAGGTTGCCGAGCAACTTGGCGAGCTGAACATCATCCGGTCGCTGACGTCGAAGGAAGGCGACCACGAACGCGGAACGGTTTATGTGAAAACCGGCTACCGGCCCGATCCCATCTTCACGTACCCGGCAGTGAGCGCGATCGTCGCGAAAAAGCTGCGAAACTCGGAACTGGAGATCCCGGCACACGTCTCGCTGGGTGGCGGCCAGTGGCCGGCTCGCGGTGGATATCTCGGAGCGTCGTTCGACGCGTTTCGCGTCTTCGATCCTGGCCGGCACATCAACAATCTGCGGCCGCTCGTCGATGAACAGCGGCAGACTCAGCGTTTGAAGAGCCTCGACGTCGTGACCAGCGCGTTCGCCCGCGGCAAACAACTGCAGGTCGACAGGACGCTGCATCAGCACACGATCGACCAGGCGTTGCGGATGATGAGTTCGGAACAGCTCAAGGCGTTCGAAATCGATGGCGAGCCGGCAGCCGTCCGGGAATCGTACGGCGATTCGCAGTTCGGTCGCGGCTGCCTGGTCGCTCGACGACTGCTGGAGACCGGCGTCCGAGCGATTGAGGTCACATTGAACGGCTGGGACTCGCACGCGTCGAACCACGAAGGCCACATCACGCAGTCGCAGATGCTCGACCCGGCCTTCGCCACGCTGATCAGCGAGTTGAAGCAACGCGACCTGCTGCAGTCGACGATCGTGCTGTGCATCGGCGAGTTTGGCCGGACGCCGAAGATCAATCCGCTCGACGGACGAGACCACTGGCCCAACTGGTTCTCGTGCATCGTTGGCGGGGGCGGGCTCGCGAAAGGACTGGTCATTGGCGAGACCGACCCGACCGGCACGAAGGACGCCACCGAGGCGGTTCCGGTCAACGATCTTTACGCGACGCTGCTGCAGCAACTGGGCATCGACCACGAAGAAGAAACGATGACGCCAATCGGCCGCCCGATCGCACTCAGCGACGGAACACCGGTCGCGAAGCTGCTGGGATCGTGACGGTGGGCAGCCGCAGTCTTCGCTCTCGTCTCCTCGCCGCAAGACAGTGAACTTTACCATCCCTTTGGGAGGGGCGGGCTCTCAGGCCCGGGGAGGGACTCACGCTGGTGATTTGACCGCAGAAAAACCCAGGATGCACCCTCTCCGCGGCTGAGACCGCGACTCTCCCGCAAGCGGGAGAGTGAAGTGTGGAACGGCTCGGCGTCGGTGGAGACGACCGCGAGACACGTCGCGAAAGAGCTTCTTCCCCGTCAGTGAGCTTCGATCTGGACCGGGCGGCAGCAGCAGGCTTCGTCGCCCAGGCCGAGCAGTTTTGGAATCTGCTGCTGCCGGTACTCGAAGATGCGCCGCAGGTCGGGACGGACAAATAATCCGTGGACCAGCTTTCCGCCGAACAGGTCGTACCGCACCCGGTCGGTCATCAGTGTTCCGGCATCGCGATCCTCAAACAGGTGCTCGTGCTGCCATAGTCGGTACGGGCCGAGAATCTGCGAATCCTCGAAGCGGAACGGCGGCTCCCAGGCCGTGATCTTCGTTCGCCAGCGGATCGGAATGCCGCGCAGCTTCAGGCGGTAGTTGATCAAACACCCGGCACGCATCTCGATCGGGGGCGGCGTCGTGACCTGAAACTTCAACCACGGCGGCGTGATGCCTTCGAGCTGGAAGGCATCCGCGAAGAAGGCAAAGACCTCGGCACGAGGCAGCGGGAACCACTGCTGAGTGGTCAGAGAAAAGCGGCTCATGGGAAGCTCGTTAAAGAATCCGGCGAATTCCGATTTTTCCAGTTAATGCCCGTCTGAAGATCCGGAAACGCGAGGCAGGACCGTTCTCAATCCGTGCTTCCCGCGTTCCAAGGACTTTCAACGATGATTTCGGAGTGCGATAACCGTTCAGGCTCATCCGGTGTTAACACCGCAGCGGCGACCGAGCCCGTCACGTTCATCCCCAGCGACGAATTTGAAACCACCACAGAGCAGCAACTCGATGTCGATTCGGTCGAGTTGTACGCAGTCGAAGAACAGCAACCAGGGTCTTTCGATCCAGATCACGTTGCCGGTTCGATCCTGACCGCTCTGCAGCACAGCCGCCTGCTGACCTTCGAGGGTGAGCAGTTGCTGTTCAAACGGCTGAATTTTCTGCGGTTTCGAGCGAGCGCTCTGCAGGCCGGCCTGCATCCAAAGCGACCGTCAAAGAAGAAGCTGCGGGAGATCGAGCGATTGCTGGCCGACGCTCACGATGTGCGGGCCGAACTGGCCTCCTCGAATCTGCGACTGGTCGCGTCGATCGCCGGGCGGCTGGCGATTTCCGGTGAGGAGTTCGATGAGTTCGTCGCCGAGGGAAACTCGATTCTGCTGTACGCGATCGACAAGTTCGACTACTCGCGCGGTTACCGGTTCAGCACGTACGCGACACACGCCGTGCAGAGGCACCTGTATCGCGTGATCGATCGCCGTCGCAAACGGGCCGGTCGCGAGTCCGCCCGGGATCCCGAGCACCTGCTGAACGTCACCGGACGAGAGCCAGATCCGGACGCGATTACCGAAGCGGAAGTGCGTGAGGCCGCGACGGCCGTCATGTCACGGATGGATAAGCTTCTGTCGGACCGCGAGCAGTTCATCGTCCGGGGCCGCTTCGGGCTCGACGGCTCGGGCGAAGGCAAGACGTTTGCGGCTCTTGCCGAGCAACTGGGGCTTAGCAAAGAGCGGGTTCGCCAGTTGCTGCAGCAGAGTCTCGAAAAACTTGGAGAAGTCGCTCAACCCTTCGCCGCCGTCTTTGCTCCTGGCAGGGCCGGTCTATAACCGCTCCCCGCCTCAGCAACACCGACCACCTCGATTCCAGCTGATTGAGGCCGGTGGCGACATTAAGAAGCGGCAAGCTGTTTCAGACACATTCTCAGCCGGCACGCAGGCTGATCATTTCCGGAGTCGTTCATGCACTCGCCACTCAATTCACGCCCGTGGATGAAGACGGCCCTCGCACTCGCGGGGCTCTACAACATTCTTTGGGGCACGATGGCTGTCCTGACGCCGGGCCCGATGCTCGCGGCGTTCGATGTCGATCCCCTGCCCCTCTATCCGCAGTTCTGGCAGTGCATCGGCATGATTGTCGGCGTTTACGGAGTCGGGTACCTGATCGCCAGCCGCGACCCTCATCGTCACTGGCCCATCGTGCTCGTCGGGCTTCTGGGTAAGGTTGCTGGACCGATCGGATTTCTTGTCTCATTGACGAATGGCTCACTTCCTCCGAGCCTCGGACTGATGCTCGTCTTCAATGATCTGGTCTGGTGGGTGCCCTTCGGAATGATCCTGTTCTCCGCCGTGCGAGCCCACCAGTGCGGGATCGCTGCCTACAGCCAGATCGAATCCGACGCGCCTCTGCGCGAACTGAAAACTCAAACGGGCCAGTCGCTGGACGATCTCGCGGCCGAGCAACCTCAGCTGGTGGTGTTCCTGCGACACGCCGGTTGCACGTTCTGCCGGGAAGCACTCTCTGACCTGTCCCGCATGCGACGCACGATCGAGTCGCTCGGCGCGGGGATCGTCCTCGTTCATCTCGGAGACGAAGACCGCGACGCTCCGATCTTCGAGCGGTATGGACTCGGCGATCTTCCACGAGTTGCGGATCCCGAAAGTCGGCTTTATCGCCTGTTCGGGCTCGAACTCGGGAACTTCAACCAGCTGCTCGGCCCGAAGACCTGGCTGCGCGGCCTCGCGGCCGGCCTGTTTGCCGGGCACGGCCTCGGAGCTGTGCAGGGCAACGCGTTTCAAATGCCCGGCATCTACGTTCTCCATTTCGGGCAGGTGATTGCCGGGTACCAGCACAAATCAGCTTCCGACCGACCAGACTATCTCTCCCTGGTCCGACAGGCGGCGAGCCGCCAGACGAACGCCGTCGCCTGAGGCCGGGACTCCGCCTGCCAGCAAGGCTGCACTCGGTCTTGATTATCAAACCGGAGAACGTCGTAGCTACCGTCGCCAGACGGTGGAGTATTCACAGGCTGGCGACGGTAGCCACCCCAGGTACCAAAACCACAGAGGGCACCCGCGATCAATGCGCTGGCCCTTGCCGCTTGCAAACTTCTCGCACTGAGTAGACGCTGTCCGGCTCAAGCTGGCTGCGCCGCATCGATCGTGACGTCGCCAGAGGCCGGCATTGGCGGACATGAGGCGGTGCGTTGCGATTCTCACTGAAAGACAATGACAACAGTCGCCGGCGCATCGATATGACGCCGATGATCGACTGCGTTTTTCAGTTGCTGCTGTTCTTTCTCGTCGCCAGCCACTTCGAAGAGCAGGCGCGGGTTTCCGGCGAGGGGCAGCTCGATGCGAATCTGCCGGAAGCCGCTGCCGCAATGCCGATGACCATGCGACCGCGCGAGCTGGTCGTCAACATCAACGGCAACGGCGAGTTCTACGTCAGCGGAAACCTGCTCAACGAGCAGCAGCTGGCCGATCAGCTGCGACGAGCCCACACCGACAATCCCGGCAATCAGTCCGTCGTGATTCGCGGAGACGAGGCGGCCGACTGGAAATTCGTCGCGCGTGTCATGTCGCTCTGTAATCAGGCACAGATTGTCGATTACCGTGTGGCGGTGGTGCCGGAAGACGAACTGACCGAGACAGGTCCGCAGCCATGAGCAGCCTGCTGCGCATGTCCGACGACGAGCTGACGCGGCGAGCGTCCTCGGGCGACGGTCTGCGAATGCTCGCGGCGGTTTGCCTCGCAACTGCGTCAACGATCCTCGCGCTGCTGGGACTGGCCAGCCGGTTCGGCCCGGAAGAGAGTCGCTGGCTGCTGGGCATCGAGCATCCCGCGGGCCTCGCCGCATGGGCTGTCTTGCTCGGCGGCATGGTGCTTCTCGCCGGGATTCTCGCGGAGAGCGTTGTCGTGCGGCGCTTGCAGAAAGCTGTCGCTGTCAGCCTCGTCATTCACCTGCTGCTGTGCCTGTTTTCGCTGCTCGTCCACTTGAGCGGTGTTCCGGTCGCGGAGGTCCCCGCCGAGGAAGTCGGAGCCACGAGCCTGTCGGAGATGACAGTGCCCGACTACGGCGGCATGGAAGCTCCAACCGCCGACAGCCCGGACTTCAACGCGCCGACGCAGGTCGACCTGAGTGCCAATTCCGCCGCACAGCTCACTCGCCAGACCACCGAGGTCGACGCTCAGGCCGCGCCGCAGGACGTCGACGTCGAACAGTCCCGCGAAGTCGCTCAGCTTCAGAATCTTCAGCGACAGGCGCAGGCAGCGATGCAGCAGGAAGCGCCAATGCAGATCGAGCGGCAGTCGCGAACTCAAGCGACCGACGCTCCGCAAACCGTGAGTAACCCGCAGGTCAGTACGCAGTCCGCTCAGCAGGTCGAGCTGTCAGCTCGCGAAGCCGAACGAGCCGCCGCGGCACTCGCTCAAACTCAGCGTGAGATGACCGAAGTCCGCTCGCCGAATCAGTCGCAGACCGAAGCATCGCGAATCGAGATCGAACGAGCGCAGACTCGTCCGTCCGAGATGAACGCCGCCGCTGCCGGAGCGGCGGGATCGCCGTCGCGTGCTGCCGCTCAGGCCGCAGCTTCTAACGCGGCGGCTCAGACCGTCGAGGTCACGACGCAGAACGTCGAGCAACCTTCGTTCGGACAACGCCGCGTCGCAGTTCAGCGTCAGGCCGCGGCAAGTGCTGCCACCGCTCAGTCCCCGATGACGGACAGTCCGACCGTCGAGCAATCGCTGGCCGCGCAGCAGGTCGCCGTGCAGCGAGCCCAGCGAGCCGATTCAAATTCGGCAGCGGCGACGCCTCAGAGCATCGCAGCAGCACAGTTCCAGAGGTCACAGTCGACCGCCGCGAACAATCCGAGTGCAACGGCAGCTCCCGCCGAATCCGTCAGTGTCGCTACTGCCGCGAGCGCCGCCTCGGCAGAACTCAGCGCCCAGGAAGCGGCATCGACCGTCACTCGCTCGACAACCGGCACGGCAGCTCCGACCGGTGCTGCAAGTTCATCGAGCAACGCTCCCGCCGTTCAACGCTCGGCCAGCGGAGCGCGGGCGCTGGCAGGCAGTTCGATCCGCCGCAACGGTTCCAGCGGTTCGCAGCCAGCACTTGGATCGGCAGCCAGCGGCGGTTCGGCCAGCGGAGCGTCCCGCTCAAATGGAGCATCCGCCGCGACGCCCGTCGCCGTCGGATCGCGGGCCCAGGGAGTCCGTGTCGCAACCGCTGGAACCGGCGCTGCTGGCGGAGACGCCGTGCTCGTGGCCGGTCCGTCCGGCGCAGGGGGCGGAGTTTCGCGAAACCGCGCCGCCCTGCCTTCCTCCGGCGGGAGTCGTGGCAGCGGCACGGCGGCAGGCGGCGGCAACTCGCCCGCCGGAACCGGCCTCGCGATGACGACCGGTGGCAACGGCACTGCCGGCAGCGCTCTTCGCGGTCTTGGTACGAGTGGTCTCGCGGGACGCGGACAAGGCCCGGCGGCAACACTTGGCAGCAGCATTTCCGGCGGCAGTGGCCTGTCAGGCGGCGGCACTTCCGGACGGCGAGGTCCAACAACCGAACTGCCGTCCGGAATGCTTTCCGCTGAGCAGTCGGGAGCACTGGTCATTGCTGGTCCGCAGGCCGCTCCGTCGGGAATCAGCGGCGGGGGAACCGGTAACGGCATCGGCCTC